>Ga0364881_10332_pt1 | contig 29711 bp, 34 predicted proteins | sample ExccelJu500001D4_5_FD_206923 | JGI IMG/M metagenome (GOLD analysis project Ga0364881, IMG submission 206923) | Enriched cells from Trout Bog Lake Hypolimnion, Wisconsin, USA - BchlTB.July30.5000.01.D4 | ecosystem: Environmental > Aquatic > Freshwater > Lake > Hypolimnion/Profundal zone | place...
CTGGTCGGCAAAAAAATCGCGGGAGGGAAAATATCCTTCCACGTAAGTATTATCAATAATCTTAGTGTAATTAATATCAAATTTTTCTAACGACTCAACAACCTTCGGTCGCTGGTAATAGGGTTTTAATGTAAGTCTGTTAAACCGGTTCCACCGGTAACTGACGAAGTTGGAAGCATTGCAGGTTACGATATCATAAATCTCCTTCTCTGTTGCCTTGGCCGCATTCACTTTAAACCGGTCGAGAATATACTGCCGGTGATGCGAATATTCATCATACCACGACAAATCGAATTTCAATTCAACATTCAACCGTCTGGCCGCCGCAAGTCCGTATGCAGCTTGAAACATCTGGTTGCCGGGCCCCTGAAAAATCTTTACAACTATCATTTACACTTTCGTTCACGCAGGCGGCACATTTACAGGCCAAAAATTACCAGGGCCATGCCGCCTTATTTACTTACGCTGATTTGCGTTCCATCCAAAACTAAAAATATTCCTTTAATAAGGGTCCACTACTCCCAAAGCAACTGTCTCCTGAACCATGATTTGTATGATTTTTATGCTAAGGGCGATTTAAATTTACTGTAAACCCTATTGCAGGACTAGACAGCCGTTCCCGTAAAACGCTGTAATGGGATTTAGGAAAACGGGCTCTTTTGCTTTAAATAGCATCCCAGGCCATAAATGATAATCCCGAAACTATACCCCCTGTCCCCAAATAATCTGCTATATTTGCGCTCCGGTAAACAAAAACATGGAAATACTCATCCGCTCCGCACGAATAGTAGATACCGGCTCACCCTTTCACAATCAGGTAAAAGATATTTTGATTTCCAATGGGAAAATCAAAAAAATAGGCAGCCGATTACAAAACACAACCAAGGCAAAAGAAATTAAGGAGGACAACCTTCATGTTTCCATTGGCTGGCTCGACCTCAACACCTTTTTGGGCGACCCGGGTTTTGAGCAAAAAGAAACCATTGAGTCGGGCTGCAAAGCTGCGGCCTCAGGCGGCTTCACACACATTTGTTGCATGCCCAACACCCTGCCCATTATCCAAACCAAGGCCCAGGTAGAGTATGTGCTGCAAAAGTCGGCCGGGCAAATTGTAAGCGTTCACCCGCTGGGAGCAGTAACGCACAACATCGAAGGGCACGATTTGGCTGATATGTACGACCTGCACCAGGCAGGCGCCGTAGCTTTTAGCGATGGTCCGAAACCAATTCCCTCTGCCGGTGTGGTTGAAAGGGCCTTGTTATATGTAAAAGCTTTTGGCGGGTTAATTATGGTTCATCCCGAGGACAAGAGCATTTCGAAAAACGGAGCCATGCACGAGGGCTTAATAAGCACCCAACTGGGGCTGCCCGGCGCACCTGCCCTGGCCGAAGAAATTGCCGTTAACCGCGATTTGTTTGTGCTTGAGTATACCGGTTCGAAACTTCACCTGCTAGATATATCACTCAAAAAATCGGTTGATTTAATTCGCACAGCCAAAAAGAAAAAATTACAGTTATCGGCCTCAGTAAACGCTTACAACCTGCTGCTCGACCAAAGCGCCGTGGGCGATTTCAATACACATTACAAGGTAAATCCGCACCTGCGCTTAAAAGAAGATATTACCGCACTGGTAAAAGGAATTGTGGATGGAACCATTGATGCTATCAGCTCGGCCCACCAGCCCCAGGATGAGGATTGCAAAAAGCTTGAATTTGATAAAGCTGACTTTGGCATGATTGGTTTGGAAACCTGCTATGCAGTGGTTAATACCGCTTTAAAGGGCAGTGTTGAGGTAGAGAAAATAATCGAATTGCTGGCACAAAATCCGCGTAAAATTTTGGGTATGGAAATACCGGTAATTGGCGAAGGGGCAGCGGCCGATTTAACGCTGTTTAATCCCGATAAGAAATGGACTTTTGCAGCAACTGATATTCACTCTAAATCAAAAAACACGCCTTTTGTGGGCACCGAATTTACCGGTAAGGTAAGCGGGGTTATACATAAAGGGCAGGTTCATTTAAATTAGAAAAGGCAATACTCACCCTGCCCTCTCCGAAGGAGAGTGTTCAAAGTCTTTCTCTATTCGGGGAAGGATTTAGGATGAGGAGAAAAGATAAAAAACTATGAATAATTACGCGGCATCTATTAAATACGGGGTTATTGCCGGCGTAATCATGATTGCCATTATTTCAGGAATATACGCAGTGAATGTGGATGGCCTGGCAAGCATGCTTCCACGTGTGGCCTATGTGGTATTAATTTTTGCCATGATATGGGGTGGCATTACGGTAAGGAGGCAGTTGGGCAATTATTCGGGTTTTGGGCACGCATTTTTAACGGTTTTTATTATATCTTTTACCGCAACTATGATGTTTGATTCGTTTAACTATGTGTTGTATACGGTAGTTAACCCCAAAATACCTGCTATCATTAAGGCTAGGTTAATTGCGGATAGTAATGAGATGGCGGAGAAGCTGGGCTTAAATGATGAAAAGAGAGAAGCCTTGCTGGCCGATTTGAAAAACGCGGATTACTCGTACACAACTATTGTTTTGTTTGAGCGTTATGCATCATCTATTATTATTGGTGCAATTTTTTCGGTGGTAATTGGTTTATTTGTAAATCGGCCCGATGCGAGGCCGGTGGAAAAAGCAGGAGTATAAATGCAGATATCAATAGTAGTACCCTTATTTAACGAAGAAGAATCTTTACCCGAATTAGCGGCATGGATTGACCGCGTAATGAAGAAGGAAAATTTTTCGTACGAGGTTATCATGGTGGATGATGGCAGCAAGGATAAAAGCTGGAAGGTGATTGAAGGCCTGGTGGCCCAAAATTCGAATATACGAGGGGTGAAGTTTAGAGTTAACTATGGTAAAAGCGCTGCACTCAATACGGCCTTTCAACTGGCCAAGGGCGATGTGGTGATTACCATGGATGCCGATATGCAGGACTCGCCGGACGAGGTGCCTGCTTTGTATAAAATGATTACTGAGGGGAATTACGACATAGTGAGTGGCTGGAAACAAAAACGCTACGACCCCATTACCAAAACAGTACCCACAAAAATTTATAATGCGGCGGCCAGGGCTATGTCGGGCATTCAACTGCATGATTTTAATTGTGGTTTGAAGGCATACAAAAATGAAGTGGTGAAGAGTGTTGAAGTTTATGGCGAAATGCATCGCTATATTCCGATACTGGCAAAAAAGGCTGGTTTTGGTAGAATAGGAGAGAAGGTGGTGCAGCACCAGGCACGTAAATACGGTAGTACCAAGTTTGGTATGGAGCGCTTTTTATATGGGTTTCTGGATTTGTTGTCGGTTTCGTTTATGACCCGTTTTGCCAAGCGGCCCATGCACTTATTTGGTGGTTTGGGTGTGCTGAGTTTTTTCCTGGGCTCCTGTATCGTTATTTATTTAACCATCGCCAAGTTTGCCTTTGAGGTATACCGCATGACCGAGCGGCCCATTTTTTACATAGGTATGTTGTCTATCATTATAGGTGTGCAATTGTTTGTGGCCGGCTTTTTAGGCGAACTGATATCCCGCAACGGCGCTAACAGGAACCAGTATGATGTGGCAAAGACATTAAATTTAAGTCCTGAGCATTGAGCATTGAGCCATCAACCAACCTACTCAAAGCTCATCGCTTAAAGCCCATAGCAATAATTAAGCATTAATGAAAGTTATTATTTTAGGAAGCGCTCACCCTTTACGCGGAGGCCTGGCATCATATAACGAGCGCCTGGCCCGCGAGTTTATACGGCAGGGACATACGGTGCTGATTTACACGTTCAGCCTGCAGTATCCTTCCTTTCTTTTTCCGGGCACCTCGCAATACAGCGATGCACCGGCACCCGATGACTTATGGATTAATGTGCGGGTAAATTCCATCAATCCGTTTAACTGGTACTCGGTGGGCAAAGAAATTGCGCGACTGAAAGCTGATTTGATGATTGTGAAGTTCTGGCTGCCATTTATGGGGCCATGTTTGGGAACTATTTCGAGACTGGTGAGAGGAAACGGGCACACGAAAATTATTTCCATTATAGATAATATTATTCCCCACGAAAAAAGAGTCGGTGATTTTCAATTAGCCCGTTATTTTGCCAATTCGGTTGATGGTTTTGTAGCCATGAGCGATTCGGTGTTGGTAGATTTGCAGAAATTTGACCGGCAAAAACCTAAAGTATTTTCACCGCACCCCTTGTTCGATAATTTTGGTGAGGCTATTAGCAAAACGGATGCCTACCAAAAGCTGGGTCTTGAAATCAATACGGAATACATTTTGTTCTTCGGATTTATCCGCGATTACAAGGGGCTGGACCTGTTGTTGCATGCCATGGCTGATGAACGGGTACGAAACCTGAATGTAAAACTGATAGTGGCTGGTGAGTTTTATACTGATGCTAAAACATATCTGGATTTAATAACCGAACTGAAGATTGCAGACCAACTGATTTTAAGAACTGATTTTATACCTGATGGTGAAGTGCGCAACTATTTCTGTGCGGCCGATATGGTGGTGCAGCCTTACAAGCATGCCACCCAAAGCGGTGTAACGCAAATATGCTACCACTTTGACCGGCCCATGCTGGTAACGAATGTGGGCGGACTGCCCGAGATAGTGCCAAATGGAAAAGTGGGCTATGTGGTAGAGCCGGAACCGAAGGCAATTGCCGATGCACTGGTAGATTTTTACGCTAATCACCGCGAGTTTACCATGCGCGATAATATTAAAGTGGAAAAGAAAAAATATGCCTGGAGCGTAATGCTGGAGCGGATAATGGAGATGGTGGCCCGGATAAAATAAAGGCGAAAAAATTTACCACTTAGGGCACGAAGAATAATTGAAAAGCGTAAAAACAAAATGCAACGGTTGTAGTCTTAAAGTAGCACTTAAAGCTTACTGAGCCTGGGTGCTCTTGGCACCTTAGTGGTTAATTTCTCTAAAAGGTTTATTTTGCGTTCGTATGATAATAAGAAGTAAAGCCCCTTTGCGAATAGGTTTAGCTGGTGGAGGCACCGATGTTTCGCCGTATGCTGATTTATATGGCGGCGCCATTTTAAATATGACCATTGGCATGTATGCCTATGCTACTATTAAACCATCTACAGGTAAAAAGATAGTTATCAGGGCCATTGACAGGAATGAAGAAGTTACTGTTGAGGCAAAAAAGCATTTGGAAATTGATGGTAAGCTTAACCTGGCCAAAGGTGTTTACAATAGAGTGGTGAAGGATTTTATTAAGAAACCAGTTGCTTTTGAATTAACGACCTATGTCGACGCGCCTCCGGGTTCAGGGCTGGGCTCTTCATCAACGTTGGTGGTGGCGATTTTAGGCGCGTTTGTTGAATGGTTTAAACTACCGTTAGGTGAATATGATATTGCCCAACTGGCGTACCGCATTGAGCGCGAAGACCTGCAAATGCATGGTGGTAGACAAGACCAGTATGCAGCTACTTTTGGTGGGGTGAATTATATGGAGTTTTTTGCGCACGATAAAGTGATAGTAAATCCATTACGCATAAAGGATAAATGGCTGCATGAGCTGGAGAATAACCTGATTTTATTTTTTACTGAAACATCGAGGTTGTCGTCGGACATTATAGAGCGCCAGAGCCAGAATGTAAAGAAGAAAAATGTGAAGAGCATTGAGGCCATGCACAATTTGAAAGAACAGAGCGTAATGATGAAAGAGGCCATTTTGAAAGGCGATGTAGATGGTATAGGCAAAATTTTGCATTACGGTTGGGAACACAAAAAGGCGATGGCCGAAGGCATCTCTAACCCGCAACTGGAAAGTATTTACAGCGCTGCTTTAAAGGCAGGAGCTACCGGTGGTAAAATATCAGGCGCAGGTGGCGGAGGTTTTATGATTTTTTATGCCCCTTATAACTCAAAGTTTAAGGTTATTGATGCCTTAAATAAACTGGGTGGCCGGGTCATGAAATATAATTTTACCGAGCACGGCTTAACCACCTGGACGATTTAAAACAGAACTGACATGAAAGACAAAATAAAATCCATTATAAGCGCTTCGGTTGAAGTGAAAAATAAAATTCTTGCCAACGAAGAACTAATCAAACGAATGGAGGAAGTTTCGTTTGGTATTGTTGGTGCGTTTAAAAACGGCAATCGCTTATACCTTTGCGGTAACGGCGGAAGCGCCGCTGATGCGCAACACCTGGCCGCGGAGTTTACTGGCAGATTTTATAGCGACCGCGAGCCTTTGCCTGCAGAGGCTTTTCATTGCAATACATCCTTTTTAACCGCTGTGGCCAACGATTATTCGTACGACCAGATTTATGAAAGGTCGGTTAGGGCCTTTGGTAAAAAAGGGGACGTGCTGATAGGAATTTCAACTTCGGGTAATTCAAAAAATGTGATACTGGCTCAGGAAGAAGCACGTAAAAGAGGAATGACGGTTATTTCATTGACAGGTGAAACCGGTGGAAAGATGAAGGATAGCTGCGATTACCTGTTTAATGTTCCCAGTAAAGATACGCCGCGTATACAGGAGAGCCATATTTTGATTGGCCATATTATCTGCCAGATGGTGGAAGAAGAGCTTTTTAAATTTGTGTAAATTGGATAGCAAAAATTATCCCGCCATCATTTTAGCCGGTGGACTCGGCACCCGTCTTCGCTCTGTTATTCAGGATTTGCCAAAACCCATGGCACCAGTAAACGGCAAACCGTTTCTGCACTACATTTTTCAGTATTTAAAGCAAGAACGAATATCAGAAGTTGTTTTATCGGTCGGGTATAAGCACGAGTTGATTGAGGAGTTTTTTGGAAAAGAATATCTTGGAATAAAAGTTCAGTATTCTGTAGAAGAGGAACCGTTGGGGACTGGCGGAGGAATTAAGCAGGCGTTCGATTTGATAAAAGATGCAGCATATGTGTTAAACGGCGATACTTTTTTTGGCGTGAATTTGTTGGCCTTGCAGGAATTTTTTTTTGACACCCAAAGCGACATAGCCTTAGCCATCAAACCGCTGGAGAATTTTGACCGTTACGGAACTGTGCAAATGGACGAGACCAGCAGGATTACCAAATTTGAGGAGAAGAAGTTTGTAAACAAGGGATTGATTAATGGCGGTGTTTATTTTTTCGATAAGCAATTGTTTGATAAAGTAGAAGTGCCTGAAAAGTTTTCCTTCGAGAAAGACGTATTGGAAAAATATACCGGCGATTTGAAATTTAGTGGTGAAATATTTAATGGCTATTTTATTGACATAGGCATACCTGAAGATTATAATAAAGCCCGGCATGATTTTAAGTGAATTGAAAATTGATAAAGGCTGGACCTTGTTTCTGGACAGAGACGGGGTCATTAATCTGCACTATCCCAACGATTATGTAAAAAGCTGGGATGAGTTTTATTTTCTGGAAGGTAGCCTGGATGCACTTACACAACTTGCAAAAATATTCAGAAGGATATTGGTTGTAACGAATCAGCAAGGGGTGGGGCGTGGGCTGATGAGCAAGGAAGACCTGGAATATATACATGCCGAAATGTTGAAGGAAGTGCGTAAACACGGCGGGCGCATACATGCTATTTACACAGCCACTGATTTAAAAGAGAATGACGTAAATAAATTGCGCAAGCCTGAAACAGGGATGGCTAAGCGGGCGAAAAAAGATTTTCCTGAAATTGAGTTTTCAAAGTCAATCATAGTTGGTGATTCGATTTCGGATATGCAATTTGGGCGGAACGCCGGTATGATTACGGTATTTGTGGGTGATGCAGCTAAGGTAACGGAAGAAGAAAAAAGTTTGATTGATAATTATTGTGAATCGTTACCGGCGTTTGCTGAAATTACGGTAAAGAGAAATGGGTAATACGGTTGATTTTTTATGGGCTTGCAAGGAACTTTACCAAAAGCAGATACACCCGTTTGATTTTAGTAAATCACAATCAGAAGAATATCAAAGACTGATCAGTCACGGAAAGAATATTATAGCCGAACATGGTATACAGGATTTTCTGGGCTTGTTGATGGAAGGGCAGTATGGGGTGCATGTTTGGGCGGCGTTTATTGCTCTACAATATGGTAACCCCGGAAAAGATGAGATACTGAAAATTTCGGGCAAAGAAACTATCGTAAATCATTGTATTGCATTGATACAGGATATCTCCGGTCGGTATCCGGAGGGACCTGAGAAAACGAATCAGCAAAAATGGATAGCGGATATGAAAGTGAAATACTCGGTTGAGTGAAAGGTGTATTAATTCACCAACTCCCTCACAATGGCCTTGGCGTATTCTTTCAAACCTAGGTCCAGGCATTCAATGGCAGCGGTAAGGTCTTCGGAGTTTAACACATAAGCTATTCGCACCTGGTTTTTACCGGTACCGGTGGTTGAATAGAATCCTGACGCAGGAGCCATCATGACAGTAGCTCCGTTGTGCGCGAAATGCTCCAGCATCCACTGGCAAAAATGGTCGCTGTCTTTAACCGGTAGCGAGGCTACGGCATAAAATGCGCCACCGGGGTTTGGGCAGGTTACACCCGGTATCTGGTTCAATAATTTTACCAGTATGTCGCGGCGTTTTTGGTATTCGGCAATAATACCGGCGTAGTAGTCTTTACCTAAGTCAAAAAGGCTTTCGCCGGCTATTTGAGAAAGGGAGTTAGGGCTCAACCGCGCCTGCCCGAATTTAAGCGCTGCAGAGAGCACCTCTTTGTTACGGGTAACAATGGCGCCGATTCGTCCGCCGCAGGCACTGAACCGCTTTGATATAGAATCAAACACAATAACGTTCTTTTCCATACCCTCCAGATTCAAAGCGCTGAAGAAGGGTTTGCCACCGTACAAAAACTCGCGGTAAACTTCATCTACAAACAAAAATAAGTCATGGCGCAGGCAAATATTGCGCAGGGTCAACAACTCTTCCTTGCTATACAAATAGCCGGTGGGATTATTTGGATTGCAAATGAGAATAGCCTTTGTTTTCAGTGTAATGGCTTTCTCAAAATCTTCGATAGGCGGTAGTGCAAAGCCGCTTTCAATAATGGTTGGTATGGGTTTTACTTTGATGTTACCGGCGGTAGCAAAGCCAATATAGTTGGCATACATGGGTTCAGGGATAATGATTTCGTCTTCCTCATCCAGGCAACTCATCATGGCAAATGATAGTGCTTCGCTGGCGCCTTCGGTAATCATAAAATCGGCACTGCTAACGGGTATGCCAATACGGTTGTAATAGGCGGCAAACTTTTCTCTAAATGTGGCAATACCATTGCTTGGGCAATATTCCAGCACTTTTATATCCAGGTTTTTCAGCTTATCCCAAAACTGTTGCGGGGTTTCAAGGTCGGGCTGCCCTATATTCAGGTGATAAACCTTCACGCCTCTTTTCTTGGCGGCATCAGCGTAGGGCACTAGCTTCCTGATAGGCGACTCAGGCATTGAAATTCCTTTCTTCGAAACACTGGGCATGCTTAATATTTTGTGGTACGAAATAAACAAAAAACTCCATCAACAGGTTGACGGAGTTTCTCTAAAAAGCTTTGAATTATTTAGTTAGTGCTCTTTGGCGCCAACATACTCGGTTGCTCCAAAGGTTCATATTTTGCAGGGTCAACTTTTACCACGGTACCTTTAATGGTAATTATCTTGCTGGCTGTAGCTGCGTTTGAGGTTATTGTGATAGTTTTTGTAAAGTTTCCGGGTCTTCCTTGTGTATTGAAAGTAACCAGGATGGTACCCTCTTTTCCGGGTAAAATCGGGTCTTTAGGCCAGCTAGGGGTAGTGCAACCGCAACTTGCTTTTACATTGGCAAGAACAAGGGGCTCTTTTCCGTTGTTGGTAAACTTAAATTCATGCGTAACCTGGGGGCCTTCGGTAACTTCGCCAAAATTGTAGCTTTCTTCCTGAAAATCAACTGTTGCAGCATTTGGGTTAGAGGCTTGTTCATTTTTTGGAGCTTCCTTTGCAGAATTCACCTTTTGAGCGAACGATATGGTGCCAATTGAAACAAATAAGAAAAATAGTAAGGTCTTTTGCATAGTTCATCAAATTTGAGGTGCTAAGTTAATAGTATTGAGGTTTTTATTCTAAGATTTTCAGATTTGGTTAAATCTGTTAACAACATTTTAAGCTAAATGTCGCCCAGTAAGGGTCTTAAAACAACTTCCTCCACAACGGTGTTTTCCGATAGCTTGTAAATATCCCATATGAGGTTTGCAACATCTTCGGCTTTCATAAAGCGAGAGGCCGGAAGTTCGGTGCCTTTCCACGAGTCGGTTAGGGTTGCGCCTGGCAGTAAGGTTGTAACTTTGATATTGAACTCCTTTAGTTCTTCGCGCAATGCTTTCGACAGGCCGAGCATGGCAAATTTTGAAATACTGTAAGACCCTCCGTTGGGATAAGCCTTTAACCCCGCCACCGAACACATATTGAAAATATGACCGTGGTTGTTTTTTATCATTTCGGGTAACAGCCAGCGGCTTAAATGGTAAGCACTGTAAAGATTGGTTTCAATTAATTTCTCCAACAAACCATCTTCTTCTTTATAAATCTGGCCGGGAATAAACACGCCACCGTTATTTATCAGCACGTCAACATGGCCAAAAGCATGTTTCAGGTCGTCGGCAAATTCTTTTAATTCCTCTTTATTACTGATATCGCACTTTGCGGTGAGTATTTTTTGGCTTTCATGTACACGTAAGGCGGTTAATGTGCTGTTTAACGCCAGCAAGTCATTCTCAGACCGGGCGCAGACGGCCACATCAAAACCCATGGTGGTAAACTTATGCGCAATGGCCAGTCCAAGGCCTTTTGTACCGCCGGTAATAACAACTTTCTTGTTCATGGCGCAAACATAGCCAATACAGACCTTATCTGCGTAATTTGTCTTCTTCCCACATTCAAAATTGGAAAAACTGCCAGGGTCAGGAATTTTTTACCTCGAGCATATAACCACTTTTGTGCAAATTGATGATGCTTACACTTACCTCGGGCTGCAGGTATTTACGAAGCTTTACCACATAAACATCTAAACTCCGTCCGGTAAAATAATTTACTTCTTTCCACAAGGTGCGCAATATCTCTTCGCGTTTGGTTAACTGGTTGATGTTGCAGCAAAGCATCAACAATAGCTCAGCTTCTTTGGGAGAAAGAATTAGTTTATCGCCATCCTGCTCGAGCGTTCTGGATGGATAATTGAAGCAGAATTTACCCAGTTTAAAAATGGTTTGTTCAGGTTGGGTAAGCGTGGTGTCGCCGGTGCGTTTTAGAATGGCCCTTATTTTGTGCATCAATATATCGGCGTCAACGGGTTTAATGATGTAGTCATCAGCCCCGTTTTCATAGCCCGTAAGCATATCTGCTTTCTGGCTTTTGGAGGTAAGAAAAAAAATAGGCACCGATGAATTTTCCTTCCTTATTTGTTCCGCCAGTTCATAGCCGTCACGTTTGGGCATCATAATATCGAGAATGCAAAGGTCGAAGTGGTGGTTGCGGAAGGCTTTCCATCCATCGATGCCGTCTTTCATGTGCATAACATCCATGGCATTAAGGCTGAGATAATCCTTCAGTATTTTTCCGAAACTGATATCATCTTCCACTAAAAGAATCCGGGTCTTTTTATCTTCCATGGATGGTGTTTTTATGGTCTTAATTCAACGGAATTTCAATCATGAATGAGCTTCCTTTTCCCAACTCGCTTTCTACTTTTATTTTTCCGCCCAGGTTTTCAACTACCTCTTTTGCAAAGCTTAAACCCAGGCCAAACCCTTTTACATCATGCCGGTTACCGGTTGGCGCTCTGTAGAATTTTTCAAAAATCAGGTGCTGGTCGGCATTGCTGATACCTATGCCCTTATCAGATATGCGGAGCGTTATTTTATTGCCTGATTTACGTAACACAATACTTATTTCAGGAACCTGCAGGGAATATTTTAACGCGTTATCAATCAAATTAGTAACGGCACAACGCAGCAGGTCTTTATTTGCATACAGCACCACAGGTTCAGCGGGCAGGTCCACAGTTAATGAGCCATTACGCTGTTGAACCATGGGCTCGAAGACTTTAACTTCATCCTCAATTAACTGGTTCAAACTTATCAGTTCGCGCTTATTATCAGGTCCGTTTTTTTCGAATAAGGCTGTTTCAAGAATCCGGTCGACATGGCGCGAAAGTTTTTTGACTTCATTTTTTATGAGGCCTGAATATTCGGTCACCATGCCTGCGTTTTGACTCACGGTACCCAAAGCCAGCGTATCGGCCGTCATGGAAATAGTTGCCAGCGGCGTTTTTAATTCGTGCGTCATGTTATTGATAAAATCATTCGTGATATCAGATAACTTTTTTTGGCGGAATATGACGTGCAACGAATACGCAAAGGCCGCAATAATGGAAAGCGTGAATATGAGCGAAAGTGCCAGCATACCGGCCATGGAAGCCACAAGATATTTGTACCGCTGCGGAAAATTGATGAGCAGCAGCGAGCCCTCATCAATAAAATCAGTCTGCATGAGCGGGGCATGAAAGGCAAAATCATGCAGGGGGTTGTTTGAGGAAGCCTTGTTTATCATCAGCGTATCGCCTTCTGTGCAATAGGTGGCAAAAACAAAATTTTCAGGCAGGCCCATTCTTTTAAACTCCTTTTTTATGGCCGCCATAATGGCATTCGAATCGAGTGCATCGCTCACCTCTTTTACATTCATTTTGCTCATGGCCCATTCATCGGCGGCGCTTTTTACGATGCTTACCAGCCGGCTGCCTTTGGGTAATTTAACTGCGGCATTGGCGTTTTCAGAAGCTTCCATCGCTTGTGGAGTTTCCGGGGTTTCGGGTGTGGCAACTGTTTCCGGTGTTTCTTCAGTGGCTGATTGCTGGCGGGCACTTTTATCCATAGCGGCTAACTTATGTGCCCGGTTTACATTCGTTATCATCACTATTTTATCCTGAAGACAACCATTGTCGGAACTGTTGGTTGAATAAGTGTTAACGGTTTTGTATGTAGTGGTTGTAATAATGTTGTTTTGAATTTGCTCTGCTGCACTATCAATTTGCTGTGCTGTTTCGTCGGCCGAAATCATAAACTTGTAAAAGCCGGGGTCCTGGCTCATTACTTCGCGCAAGGCGCTTGAGTCTGACTCCAGCTTTTCGGTTATCCAGTGTACCCCGTACTTACTTTCAAGGTCGGCTGAAACGCGCACCAGTGCTGCGTTAACGCTGCGGTCAAACTGCTCCTCCTTCATTTCCATCACATTCTTTATCCATAAAAACTGGATAACGATAACGCCCAAAAGCGCAATGCTCATCAGGCTTATCAATATGCGAATGCTTTGTGTTGACTTCATTCTCTAATCATGCTTAAATACTTACCTCAAAGGTAAAAGTATACGCGCCACCTTAATCTACTTTAACTTTTCATTAACCCGCTTTAACCGGGCATTAACCTAAAGGTAGCCCGCCTCTATCCAACTTTGTTGCGGGAATTAAATTTTATAATAAAATCTATCATTATGAAAACGATAACAAACATTAGCAGGTTGGCGGTTCCTGCCCTGTTTGTGCTACTGGCACAACCCGGTTTTGCGCAACAAAGTACTGACAGGCAGGAGCAACAAAGTTACCAGATTAAGATTGTGAAAGATGAAAATGGGAATCAGGAGGTGATTGATAAAACCTTTAATTCCCGCGATGAAATGGAGGCTTATGTGAAAGAAAATAAGATAGATGTGCCCGAAACGAAAGAACCTCCTTCTCCACCCGCGATAAAGCCTGCTGATGACAAAACCAAGCGGATTGTAATTTCGGAAATTGAGCAAAACGGCAAAACTTCGCTGGAATTTACTTACGAGAACTTTAGCAGTGATGAAAGGGCCAGGCTAATTCAGGATATACTGAATGATAAATGGCATGATGTGAAAATTGAAATTGCAAAGCAGCACCAGAATACAGAAGGGCATAATGCGCCGCCCTCCTCGGTTAACGAGCCAACTGAAGCGGCAATTAACTTAACGGATGTTAAAGTTTTTCCAAACCCGGCAACCGGCCAATTTCATGTAGCGTTTAGCGTTACAAAACCAACTAATCTGCAGGTAACTGTTGACGACCTGAACGGTAAGGAAGTATACGCCGAGGCGGTAACAAACTATGCGGGTAAATTTGAGAAGGAGATTGACGGCGCCAGCATGGTACCGGGAACTTACATAGTGAACATACAGGCGGGCACTGAAAAGAGAACCACCCGGGTGGTAATGCAGTAGGTTAAGAAATAGGTTATCGCAATTACGCTATCTCCTCCTTTAACTGCTACAGGCCCCGCAACTCTGCGGGGCCTGCTTATTTTGGCGATATTTGGTTTAGTACCGGCGCTTTCTTATCCTTTAAACATGGTGAGCGATGCAATGATTTCAGTAAAAGCTTTTAACTCGTCGGCGGTAGCGGCGCGCTTTGAAATATTCATGGCTACCGAAATACCCGATTTGTATTTTGCCCCCGGGTTAACATAAACAATGTATTGATAAAACTGGTCTTTAACATAAACCAGTTTTGCATAGCATTTGTAATCCTGATGGGTTACAACCAGGTCCTGTTGTTTTAAATTGCTGTATTTTTTTTCGTAATGCTTAACATCATATTTCAGGTCATCTTCGGTCTTTTCATCCTGTTTTTTGAAATTGTAAACCTGTACCAGGGCTCCTCCCTGTTCAACATCGCTTTTGCTTTTATAAAAAATGATATTGGCATCGTATTTTGCTGCATTATCGATATCTCCGGTCCAACCATCGGGTTCTTTTACCGAAAACATAAAGTTGTCGCCGTAAACCATCAGGCTACTCATTTTCGCCGTGTCCGATTTTTGCGCGATGCTTTGCGCAGAGAGCATGATAAAGATGAGTAGCAGTGTCAGCTTACCTGAATGTTTCATTTTAAAAGGTGTATAGGTTTCTTTCAAAATTAAAAACGGTGGCACTGGTTTTCGTTTTATTCCAAACAATCATAAAACCCTCGGCCTCCAGTTGTTTGGCATGCATTTTAACACCACCCGGATACTTATCGTTTAGTTTACCGCCTTCTTTCAAAACGCGCCAGTAGGGGGCAATTTTTGTAGCGCCCTTTGTTTTGGCTTCATCCATCGCGTTGGCTACAATCCATAAAAATATACCGGTGGTTATCGGGCAGGTGGTATCAGTGCCGTAGTCTTTAGCCAGCTTTTCGCGAATTTTATTAACCGTGGTGACTTCGCCTTTGGGGATTTTATTTACCAGCTCCAGAATTATTTTGGGTGTGGCAATGAGCATGGTGCCTTCGCCGCAAGTGGCCACCATTTTTGGGGGCACTTCAACAATTTTTATTTGCTGCTCTTTTTCAAGTTTTTCGGTAAAGGTGGTGCGTCCTTTTGCTTTGGATTTGTTTACCTGGGTTGGCATGCTACGTTTTAATTACGAATTGAAGATAAAGAAATCAGTTATGGTTTTGGTTGTGGCGAATAATTATTCGCCACAACCGTTTTTCTGCCTTGCAATGAGGCCTGGGTATTTTTAACTTTTGGGTTTACGGTTTACATTTTGTAGGTTTAACAAGCGTATAAATTACAAAAACTTAAAAATGCATTTATGATTAATACATTCAAAAAAAATGGTGTGGAATGTTTATTTGTAATGACTATGCTGGTACCGGGCTCAGGAGGTAATAATGCTGATAACAAGTTGGCTAATCAGCAACTGGTTAAAGATTATTATGCCGCTTATGAGAAAAAGGACTGGAACATGTTGAATGCTCTTTTGGCCGAGGGGTTTGTTTTCAATGGCCCTAACGACGACCATATTGATTTAAAAACCTATGAGGAAAGGTGCTGGCCAAATTCCGCCAACATTAAGCGGTTTGATATTGAGAAACTTGTTGTGGATGGAGATGACGCCTTTGTAACCTATAATGGATGGACAAACGATGGCCGGTTATTTCGCAACACGGAGTATTTTAAATTTAAGGACGGAAAAATAAAGGAGAATGCCTGCTACTTTGGTCCCGGAATTAGTTTTCCGAATAACCCGGATGCGCCGGGTTAGTAAAAGATGAGCTGCCTTATCAAGCGTAACTTTCCTGTATCGCATTTATTTCGTCCATTACCACATCTTCAGCCAGCTTGTAATTTTTAAGGATGGTTTTTACGGTATTTGGATGTGTGGTTTCAAAAAACTTTTCAGCTGGTATTTGCTTTTCCAGGTTGTCGATATGCAAAACTGCCAGGTTAAGTAATTCTTCGCGCCGGGCATCAGGCTCTGAGGCTGAAAATAACCGCCTTTTTTGTTCGACGGCTTTTCTGAGCCTAAATATGATTGTTTTGAATTGTTTCATTGCCTGACATTTTAGATATGGCGCAAGTTAATCTTTTGACAAGGATATGGAAAGATGCTTATGGTGCGTGCTTTTCTATACGGCGCGCTTCGTCCCCTATTCCGCAAAGCTGGAAAGGACAGACTCCGCAAGGGAAGTAAGCATACGTAGTTTCCCGGTATTTTGCCAATTTAACAAGCTAATAACTTTTTTAAAATTAAATTTGATTAACTTAGCGGCACAAATGAAGGAAAGTGAACTTGAGATGTGGCATATTGAAAACTGGAGCCCTGAACGGTGATTTTAACATATCGATACCCGACGGATTCAAAACAGGTATCGTTTGGTATTGATTGGTATCGATACGTATCAATCGGTATAGATTTCAAGCCTCAAAGGAGTTCAGGAAAGTGCGGGAAAATCCTTCTTGTGGATACAGGGAAGTACGGGTTTTAAGGATGCGTTGTTTCAGAAAATCCTGCCTGTCCGGCAGGCAGGATTTTCACAGCTTATCATTTTGGGTAAAAACGTTCTTTGACATTTTGTGAAAGCTGCTTTTTGGTTTCAAGCAAAACCACCAGCAAGCCATGTTAAGCCCAAAAGGCTTAGCATTCCTTAGCATTGCTTAGCATTTCTTAGCATGGACCTGGTTTTGATGGAATGACCTTAAAAGACTTAAAATTCTGATAATCAGTTACAAGCGTCAAAAAGGTTAAAACAGGCCCCAAAAGCGCAGGTGGGGTTACACTTTTTGGCCTATTTATGATACTTGCAACCCCGGTATTTATTGATTTACAATATTTTATGCGTGGGGTTACACCCCAATAGTGTAACCCCACTGTAACCCTCCCGGGGCTTGTAATGGCCTGTGTTTGCTGGCGGTTTCAAAATATTTGCAAGGGTTAATCGTCTTCATTCAAAACCGGGTATCGAAGGTTTATTCAAACGCAACCGGTAATGCACATGTAAAATTGTCTGCTCTTTCCGTTGGCACGCCTCTTGTTAAATGTTTATAGAAACGAGTTGTTATTCCGGTAACTTTATGGAAAGAGATAATTTCAATACTATTATTATTATTGCCATGTTTGTAATCAATAAAATCTAATCACCCATTCCCCAATTAATATGAAATATTTTCAAAAGAGCTCTCTTAAATATATAGTCTACCTGCTTGTTGTAAGTGCGGTGCTTACGTCGTGCGGTGGCAATAACGACAAATACACGTTACCAAATGCAACCGTAACCGTAAATGATGAGGGCGGTAAAGATGCAGGGCTTGATTTGCAGGCATTGGGTGAACTGGTGAAGAAAAGCTCGAACCCGGCTGATTTGGAAAAATCGCTTAACCAACCCGGTTCTATTAATAACCTCGATTTAGACAGCGATGGTAAAGTTGACTTTGTAAAAGTTACTGAGTTGGGCAAAGACGATAACACCCGCGCGCTTAAGTTTACCGATATACAAAGTAACGGTGACAGCTCGGACATTGCCGAAGTGGATATTAATAAAGGTACCAATAACCAGGCCAGTATGGATGTGGTTGGTAGCCCGGCAGTTTACCAGGCTCAGCCCAGCTATCACTCCGATTTTTCGGTGGGTGAGGTATTGTTGATGGCCTATCTTTTTGCGCCGCATCCTTTTTACTATAGCCCGTATTATTATGGTTATTATCCTTCATACTACCATTACTACCGGCCGGTGCCTATGGTTGCTTACCATCGCACCGTAACTACGTATAACTCGCATCCTATCGGGCATGTAACCAATACATCAAGGCCGTCCAGCAACCGCAGCAATATTTCTTCTTCCAGTCATTCGCAGAAGTCTTTTAGTACCCGCAGCAGTTCGCGGCCGGTTGGTTCGGGCGGTTTTGGAAGTCACAGTTCATCAAGTTCATCGAGTTCGTATCATCCAAGTTCAAGCTCGTCGTCGCATTCCAGTTCGTCATCAAGCCGCCGCAGTTTTGGCAGCGGACGGAGGCGTTAAAGCTTATTTTATAATTTTGCACACATACATTAGTAAATCCAAAAATTAAATATTATGGGACTCTCAAATCTAATATCACGTATCGGAAAAATTTTCGAAGCAAACAGTAACGCGGCTCTTGACAACATGGAAGATCCGACCAAAATGACCAAACAGGCTGTGCTTGACCTGAAACAAAAGCTTGAGCGCGCGCTGGATGCAGAGGTGAAACTGAAGGCATTGGTTATTGGCAAGCGTACCACCGCGCAACAGAAAAAAACCGAGGCCGATTCGTGGGGCCTTAAGGCGACGCAAATATTAGACCGGGTTGACAGCAAACAAATAACACCGGAAGATGGCGACCGGTTAGCTAAAGAGGCTTTATCGCAGCAGCAACAGGCGCAACAACTGGCTATCCGTTACGCTCAGGAAGCGGCAGACCAGCAAAAAGTGCTGGACGGTATGGACGCACAGGTTAAGAAGTTGCATGATATGATTGATGATGCACAAAACCAGGCTGAAGAATTATCTGCCCGCCAACAGTCGGCCGATGCTTCGAAAGCGGTAAACAAAGAGTTAAGCTCACTGGGCACTAATAACACCAAAGAGTTGCTGGACAGAATGCGCAAAAAGACAGAAGAGAGCGAGCATATTGCACAGGCTTATGTTGAGTTGGATAATGCCAACAAATCGACCAAAGATGAAATTAATGAAGTGCTAGGTTCATCGAACCCCGACGCTGATAATGCATTGGCTGCTTTAAAAGCAAGCAGGGCTAATAAATCGATTACGGATGGCAAATAAATATAGTGTAACGCCTGAAAAGGCCGACCAGTTTGTAGCCATTTTGCTAATAGACTACCTGATAAACCGGCAAGGCACTTTGCCTATAATGATGGATGGCAATTTCAGGGTTTTAGAGCCATTGGCTATTAAACTTACCGCAGCCGGTTATTTGCGCACACCTACCCCCACTGAAAAGTACCAGGGATATATCGTTACGGATAAAGGCCGCGATGCGCTGGATAAATTTATGCAGCGTTACAGCGAGTACTTAAAGCTGTTTGATGTATTCTGCGCAGTGGACCTTACCGAAGGCACTTTTGCATTTTCGAAGTACTATGACTTTAACACAGATGACGAGTGGTATGCTTACCTGAACAAGGATAACTGGGAAGATGTACGGGTGGCCGTTTGCGAGTTTAAAAAGATGGACCCGGTTGAAATTGTGTTTATGTCGTTTATTAACGAAGGACGCTTTGATTTTGAAAAGGTGACCTGGCCGTTCGACTTAACATCGGGCGCCGTGTGGGACGAAATAACCGAGATATGCAATGCGGCGCTTACGGTTGAGCAGATTAACCAGGGCGATGATACGGTAATGCCTGATATTATTAAGCAAGGTGCCGATCTTACAGTTTCGTTGTTACAACAGGAAGAACAGCGCCAAAAAGAGGATGATGAAGCTGCAGAGCAAGATGCGCAGCAAAATCAAACCGAAACGATAACTGAAGAAACATACTCATATCCATCTACTTATTACGAATCTTACTACGATCCGTACTATGTAAGTCCGCTTTGGCTGGGGCTATTGTTTTTACTGTAATAAGAAGCCGGAACCTGGAAATTGGAATCAAGACTAGCTTCGTGGTTAAGATTCCTTACTCTCGCTTCTTGAAGCTTCTTCAATTGACGCAAACGATTATCTTAGCAACTTTTTGCAGGCATGGTAAAGATTTTTGAAACATTCGGCACATACATGACGCTTATGTACAGGGCCGTTTCCAAACCCGAACGGGCGGCCATGTACTGGAAGGAGACCTTCAGGCAGGCCAAAGACATTGGCATAGGCTCATTACCTATTATAGCCATAGTAGCCACGTTTATTGGGGCGGTTAGTGCGGTGCAATTTGCCTACCAGTTTAGCTCATTAAACCTGGTGCCCATGTGGTGGATAGGTTCGGTGGTGCGGAAGGCTATGATACTGGAGCTGGCCCCTACTATATCAGCCCTTTTACTGGCGGGTAAAGTAGGTTCAAATATTGCCTCGGAACTGGGAACCATGCGCGTTACCGAACAAATTGATGCGCTTGAAATTATGGGGGTAAACACCCCGGCTTACCTGATAGGGCCTAAAATTGCAGCCGCCATTTTTGTGGTGCCCATGCTGGTAATTATTTCGGTGTTTTTGGGCATACTGGGTGGCTGGTGGGCAGGTGTAGGCGGTCATTTTTATACGACCGCCGAGTATTTTAGAGGTGTGCAGGATGGTTTTAAATCGTACGATGTATTTATTATGCTGGTAAAATCGGTGCTTTTTGGTTTTATCCTGTCTTCGGTTTCATGTTATAAAGGCTTTACGGTACAGGGCGGGGCGGTTGAAATAGGCCAGTCGTCTACAAAAGCTGTGGTTTATAGTTCAATAATGGTAGTTATTGTAAATTTCCTGGTAGCATTCCTATTGCTGTGATAGAGATAAAAGACATAAAAAAGAGTTTTGGCGGCGTTCCGGTGCTAAAGGGTATCTCGTCCACTTTTGAAAGTGGTAAGTGCAACCTTATTATCGGCAAATCGGGGTCGGGAAAAACGGTAACCCTGAAATGCATGGTAGGTTTGCTTGAGCCTGACGAGGGGCATATTTTTTTCGACGGTAGAAACATCACTGACATGGAGTTTAGTGAGCGCAAGGAAGTGCGTAAGGAAATAGGTATGTTGTTTCAGGGCACTGCGTTATTCGATTCATTGAGCGTTCAGGAAAACGTGAGCTTTCCGCTGGATATGTTTACGCAAATGAGTACCGAAGAAAAACTGGACCGGGTTAATTTTTGCCTGGGCAGGGTTAACCTGGTTAACACCAATAAAAAATACCCGGGCGAGCTTTCGGGGGGTATGAAAAAGCGGGTAGGTATTGCGCGGGCCATTGTAATGAACCCCAAATACCTGTTTTGCGACGAGCCTAACTCGGGCCTGGATCCTAAAACATCCATCGTTATCGACAACCTGATACAGGATGTTACCGACGAATACAAAATTACTACGGTTGTAAATACGCATGATATGAACTCGGTAATGGGTATTGGCGATAAAGTTATTTTTATACACGAGGGTTTAAAATATTGGGAAGGCACCAATAAAGATATTTTGAAAATTACCGATGGCGAGCTATTTGATTTTATATTCGCTTCCGATTTTTTGAAGGATTTGAGGATGAGAGCGCATTTTGAAAACGATAAGTAAAAAATGAATCTAACCACTAAGGGCACAAAGATTAGCACAAAGAACACAAAGGATAATATTTTAGTGTGCTTGGTGTCGTAGCTTCCTTAGTGTGCTTTGTGGTTAAATGTATTAAGAATTAAAATAAAAATAAAATAATATGAGCGTATTAGTCAACAAAAATTCGAAGATTGTTGTGCAGGGGTTTACTGGTAAGGAAGGAACGTTCCATGCCTCGCAAATGATTGAGTACGGAACTAATGTAATTGGCGGTGTTACACCGGGCAAGGGAGGAGAGAAGCACCTGGATAAACCGGTGTTCAATACTGTGGCTGATGCGCGCAAGGCAACCGGTTGTAATGTTTCTATCATATTTGTTCCACCTGCTTTTGCAGCCGATGCTATTATGGAAGCGGCTGATGCAGGGGTTGAACTGATTGTATGTATTACGGAGGGCATTCCGGTGCAGGATATGGTAAAAGCCAAGGCTTATTTAACGGCTAAAAAATCGCGTTTGGTAGGCCCTAATTGTCCGGGCGTGATTACTCCGGAAGAAGCTAAGGTTGGTATTATGCCGGGCTTTGTATTCAAAAAAGGAAAAATTGGTATTGTATCTAAATCAGGAACGTTAACCTATGAAGCTGCCGACCAGGTGGTGAAGGCGGGTTTGGGAATTTCAACGGCAATTGGCATTGGCGGCGACCCGATTATTGGCACCACTACCCGCGAGGCCGTTGAATTATTTATGAACGACCCCGAAACTGAAGGGATTATTATGATTGGTGAAATTGGTGGAAGTCTGGAAGCTGAAGCTGCACGGTGGGTAAAAGCAAATGGCACCAAACCGGTGGTAGGCTTTATTGCCGGACAAACAGCACCTGCAGGCCGTAGAATGGGCCATGCCGGAGCGATTATTGGTGGTAAAGACGATACCGCGGCTGCCAAAATGCAAATTATGCGCGATTGCGGAATTACGGTGGTTGATTCTCCTGCAGCTATTGGCGAAACTATGGCTAAGGTGTTGAAGGGGGCTACTGCTGGTGTTTAATTTAATAGAGTTAGCAGTCAGTTACTTATAAATCAAAAAGTATGAGCAAACACGCGGTTATAGTGGTCTTTATTCTTTTAGCATTTGCCGGATGCAAGGACACAGATAATGCAGCAAAATGGGCAGGCACTTATAATGGCACTACCGGTGGGGCATATGCTAACACATTTAACCAGGTGGTGATACAGGAAAGCAGTGATAATGTGGTGAGGATATTTGCGAATACGGTTCAGCCTACCGGTGTATATACTTATGCTGTAATACAAAATGGAAAAGTGCAGAGTAGTTCATCGGTTACCTTTAATGAAACCGATTCTGTTTTGGGTGTAGCTCAACCCTTATTACTTGTAGGGACTGTTACGCTGAATGGTAGTATTCTTACCCTGCAGGGAACCGGAATAAATTCTTCTGACACCGTAGCGTATTATTTCTACGGCACTAAACAATAACCATGAATTATACGCTGATAACAGGCGCCTCCAAGGGCATAGGTAAGGCTATTGCCATTGAAGCTGCCAGCCGTAGCATGAATTTGTTGCTGGTTGCCCGCTCGAAGGATTTGCTGGAGAAACTGGCCGCTGAACTATCGACCAAAAATGTATCCATCAAAATTTTTGTGGCTGACCTTTTTGAAGCAGGGGCCGCAGAAAAAATATTTCAATACGCCAAAGAAAATTCTTTTAACATCAATATGCTGGCTAATAACGCCGGTATGGGTTTTTACGGCGATTTTGCAGATACGCCTTTGAGCAAGCATTTAGAAATTATGCATTTAAATATGGATGCATGCGTTAGTATGACCCACGCATTTTTAAAATACTCAGATTCCAAACAAAGAAGATACATATTAAATACGGTTAGTACGGGTGCATACCAGCCTGTACCTACCATGGCCATTTACTCGGCTACCAAATCTTTTATGCTGTCGTTTTCTCGGGCTATTCGCGAAGAGTTGAAGAAAAAAAATGTGTATGTAACAGCGCTTTGCCCCGGCGGCACCTACAGCGAGTTTTTTGATGCCGCCCAGATGGCGAAAGTGATTGAAAAAAACGCCCAGTTTATGATGAGCGCCGATAAAGTAGCCAGGGTGGGCTTGCAGGCGGTTATGAAAAACAAAAGCGTGGCCATACCGGGTTTTGTGAACAAAGTAGGGGCAGTAGCCGCCAAACTTACCCCGCACGATCTTGTAGTGCCTATGGCCGGGAATATTTTTAAGGTTTAGAGTAGTTCCGAAAATAGCAGTAGTGCGTTTGGCCTCTCTTGGTTTTAAAATCAACAAAAGCTTTTGTTCGGCCATTTTCGAAAAGAAAATGTATAATTACGAATGAAGCAAATAGCATTTATTCTTCATGGCAAAATAAAGCGGCAGGAAAAAATCATTGCTGCCGTGAAGGCAACATTCGGAGATACGGTGCAACTGATTTTTGCAGTAACCCAACATGCCAACCATGCTGCCGAACTGGCGCCTGAGATGGTGGATACGGGCGCAACCCACATTATTTGCCTGGGTGGCGACGGAAGTTTGAATGAAGTGATAAACGGAATAATGAGTGCGTATGAAAATGGCTATATTACGAAGAACGGAAAAGTGCGGGTGGGCTTGTTGCCTTATGGAACAGGTAATGACTTTGCCCGAACCGTGGGCGTGCTAAATGATATTGTATTGCTGAAGAATTGGATTGAGGAGGATAGTTTTAGGCAGATAGATTTAGGTTGGGCGGAGTTTTTTGACGCAGCCGGGAAAAAGACAAACCGCTATTTTGTAAATATTACTGACCTTGGTATTGGCGGCCTTATCGCTCATCGCTTGTCCAGTTCAACAAAGTTTTGGGGACCTACCATTACCTATCAATGGTCGATTTTAACGGCATTGTTTACGTACAAAAACCGACCGGTTAAAATTGAGGCCGACAGTTTTAATTATGAAGGCAGTATCATGAGTTTAATTGTGGCTAACGGAAAGTTTTTTGGCGGCGGAATGGGCATTGCTCCTGATGCTTTGGTGGATGACGGGCTGTTTTCGGTGGCGATAATTGGCGCTATAACGGTATTTGAATACCTGAAAAACCTGGGTAATATTAAGAAGTCAAGAAAAATCGCGCATCCCGAAATTAAATACCTCAAAGCTTCGGAAATAGCGGTTGAATCTTCATCGGGGCCTTTGCCTGTTGATATGGATGGTGAGTTTATAGGTTACTCGCCCATGCGGCTGAGGATACTGCCGGAGGCAATTAGTTTTATCGCCCCTAAATAAAAAGAGCCCTCTTATTAAAAGAGAGCTCTTTCTATTAAATAACTTCGGTTAACTATTTCTTTTTGAGATATACTTTGTTGCCGGTGCTGTTTACATAGTAACTGCCACCTTTAGGACCGGTGTAAACTGTTTCGCCTTTAGGCCCTTTTTGAGAAGGGTCAACTTTATCGGTTGACTTTACATCAGCAGGCTTTGCAGTAGTAGCAGCCGGTGCCGGTTTAGCACTGGTTGCGGCTGGTTTTGCGGTAGTTGCTTTAGCTCCCGTTGAACCGGTTGTTCCTTTAGTTCCTGAGGTAGTTTGTGCACTTACTCCTAAGGTAAGTGTAGCAGCTATAAATAATAGCGCCAGAGATTTGATTGCTTTCATTGGTTTGTTTTGTTTTTAATTATGGGTGAATATATGAATTTGTTTGAAAGGTGAAAATGCCTCTTTAAATTAATTTAAGGTAACTGGTAAAAGAAATCCCGGCCCTTAAGCCAGGATTTCTTTTCGTTAACTTAAATACTACTTAGCTGGAGTAGCGGTTTTGGTTTTTGTAGCACTGCTCTTTGAGGTGCTGGTGCTTTTGGTTGCAGGTTTGCCTGCAGCAGGCTTAGCCTTGCTATCAGTGCTTTTAGCAGCCGGTTTGGTTGTTGTGGTCGTCTTGCTTGTAGTTTGCTTCGACGTGGTTGCTGTTTGTGCTGAGGCACCAATTGCTATGGTTGCAGCTACAAACAAAAGGGCCAGATTTTTGATCGTTTTCATTTGTTTTGTTTTTTAATTGTGAACGAATGATGGTGCTAATCCAAACGCTGTGCCAAATTTATTTTGTGGTTTTCTTTTAACTTTCGTTAGCTGCCGGTAGTTAACAACCTGTAACGACCGTCAATGGTTATTTGATACTGCTATAATATATAACAGTGTGGCTATTTGAATCTGTTGTTGAGGTTATCTAATTTACTTTAAAGCTTAGCTGCAATTGCCTGTTTAAACAGGTGGTTCGGAAAGATAAAGCGAGATCGGATGAATTGTTATAATAAGGTAGGTACAAAAATAAAGCCCGGTCAAAAAACCGGGCTTTATCAAAAACTTTAGCTAAAATTACTTAGTAGCAGGTTTAGCATCAGACTTAGCAGCTGGTTTAGCAGCAGGCTTAGCGTCAGACTTTGCAGCAGGCTTTGCAGCTGGCTTTGCTGTAGTAGTAGATTTAGCAGCTGGTTTTGCGTCAGTTTTGGTAGTTGTACCTTGAGCGCTAACAGCTAATACTGCGAAAGCTACTGACAGAGTCAAAAAGATTTTCTTCATGGCTTTTGTTTTATTTTTGGGTTAATTAAAAAATGAAAGCCCAAATGTAAGTGATGGAAATTTAATTTCCGCATTCTTAATAGGTTTTCTTAACTTTTTTAAATGCTTTTTAACAAGTGCGGGCTTTTTTGATGGTTATAAACTGCTTTTTGTTGATAATGTGGCAATTAGGCAGCGTTTTTTCGTAACAAAAGAGGTATATAAAGCAATTAAGCCCTGGGGATGCAATTGCTGGGTAAAAGTTTTTTTCTTTGCCGGGTACGTAATTATAAGGACAAGAAGCAAATACTAATACATGCTATTAAAGAATAAAACAGCGCTTATAACAGGGGGAACCAGGGGCATTGGATACGCCATTGTTAAGAAATTTGCTGAACAAGGATGTAATGTGGCCTTTACTTATCTCAAATCTGAAGAGAAGGCGAAGCAATTAGAGTCTGACATGAAGGCTCTTGGTGTTAAAGCGCTTGCTGTTAGGTCTGACGCCGGCTCTTACGGCGAGAGTGAAAAGCTGGTTGATGAAACTGTGCAGGAGTTTGGCACCGTGGATATACTGGTAAATAATGCTGGCGTTACGCGCGACAACCTGATATTAAGAATGACTGAGCAGCAGTGGGATGAGGTGATTAATGCAAACCTTAAATCTGTTTTTAATCTTACCAGGCACATTTCGAAAGTAATGCTAAGAAATAAGAAAGGAAGCATTATCAACCTTACCTCTATAGTTGGTCTACGAGGGCAGGCTGGTCAGTCGAACTATGCGGCATCAAAAGCAGGTATTATTGGTTTTACAAAGTCAATTGCCGATGAGTTTGGTTCCAGGGGTATAAGGTGCAACGCTATTGCTCCGGGTTTTATTGAAACAGATATGACAACGGTGCTGCCAGAGGAAACAAAAAAGAGTATCCTTGCGCAGATTCCAATGAAACGGATGGGCCGCGCGGAGGAGGTAGCTGAAACCGCCTTATTCCTGGGCAGTGACCTTTCGACATACGTTTCAGGCCAGGTAATAAGTGTGTGCGGCGCTATGAGCCGGTAGAGAGGATTTTGTGAATGAATGGTTAAAATATCCACGCGTGATGATGAAACCTTATAAATTGCTTTTGTTTTTTTGAATTAAATTAAATCAACCCTCAACATTGAACTCCGGTCTTTCATTTCAATATCCTGCATGGTTCATTATTTTATGTGTGTTGCTTGGAGCAGTGTATGCCTTGTTGCTTTATTATAACGACAAAACTTTTAGTGAAAAAACCGGTGTTTCCCACATACGGCAGGCGCTGATGGGAACATTCAGGTTTTTGGCGGTTACTTTCCTGGCAATTCTGCTAATGTCTCCTTTTATCAGAAACCGCAGCACCCAAAAATTTAAGCCTATTGTGGCGCTGGTTGTAGACAACAGCGAGTCCATAAAAAACGGACTTGGAAAGGATACGGTTGAATACAAGAAAAAAATTCGTGCCCTTGCCGATAAACTTGCCGACAAATATGAGGTAACGCAGTTTTCGGCCGGAGGCCAATTGCGCAAGGGAATTGATTTTTCATTTACAGATAAATCAACTGATCTTAGTTCAGCGCTTGATGAAATCAATGACTTATATTATAACCAAAATCTGGGCGCTGTAGTCATTGCGTCTGATGGGATTTACAATCGCGGTATTAACCCGGTTTATGCTGCAAGTAAATCTGCATATTCAATTTATACTATTGCGCTAGGCGATACCTCCATTCAAAAGGACCAGAAACTGGCCAATGCTTTTTATAACAATATTGCTTATTTGAATGATGAGTTTGGTTTACGTGTAGATGTTGAAGCCAACAACCTGGCGGGAAAACAGGCTAAGTTAACGGTACATGAAATTGAAACCGGAACAGAGCTTAAGTTAATGGTTCAAAAAGATATAGTATATAACAGCGACAATTTTTTTCAATCATATGATTTAACGCTTCCGGCTAATAAGGTGGGAATAGCGCATTACAGAATCTCATTATCGAATCTTGAAGGTGAGGTTTCATACAAAAATAATGTGCGCGATATTTTTGTTGAGGTACTGGATGGTCGGCAGAAAATTTTATTGGTAGCGAACTCCCCGCATCCCGATATTTATGCTTTCCGCTCTGCTATTGAGAGCAATAAAAATTACCAGTTGGACGTGGAGTATGCCGAGACATTTTCGCGTAAGCTGAATGATTATAACCTGGTAATTCTGCACCAGTTACCATCTAACAATAATAAAGTCAGCAATATTTTAAAAGATGCACGCGACCTTAAAAAGCCGCTGCTTTTTGTGGTTGGTTCACAAACCTCATTGGGCGATTTTCAGCGTTCGCAAAACGGATTAATCATTAAGGGAAGTGCCGATAAATTTAACGATGTAACCGCTACCGTTGCCAAAGACTTTTCTCTTTTTACGCTATCTGATAGAACGATACAAACCATTGGCAAATTACCCCCGTTTGTATGTTTCTTTGGCGATTTCACAGCTAATCCTTCATCTAAAATTTTGCTGCATCAAAAAATTAATAATGTTGATACTGATTTCCCATTGTGGTTATTTAATGAAAGTGGCGATACCAAGTTCGGTGTTATTTGTGGCGAGGGTTTATGGCGCTGGAGGTTGTACGATTTTGAAATGAATAAAAACCAGGAAGCCACCAATGAGTTAATCAATAAAACTATCCAGTATTTATCGGTAAAGAGTGATAAAAGACCTTTCAGGGTTAATCTTCAAAAAAATATTTTCCAGGATAATGAAGCCATTGCTTTTGATGCGCAGCTTTACAACGCCAATTTTGAGTTGGTGAATACTTCTGAGGTGGAAATGAAGATAACCGGTGAAAACGGAAAGGAGTATACCTACAAGTTTAACAAAAGTGATAACGCCTACACCCTCAACGCAGGTTTTTTACCAGTGGGTAGTTACTCATATATGGCGTCGGTTAAGTTTGGTAACGGCACACTTACTGCTGGCGGAAAGTTTTCAGTAAGTCCGTTGCAACTGGAGGAAATGCGAACCCGGGCCGATCACCAGGTGTTATATCAATTGGCTTCCCAGCATAATGGTGTAATGCACCACATAGGTGATATTGAAAAAATAGCTGATGAGATTGATTCAAAGAATCAGTTGAAGCCTGTTTTGTACGATAGTTACATAACCGAGAACGCCATTAGTTTAAAGTGGATATTCTTCCTGGTGCTCGGGCTTATTTCAGCAGAGTGGTTTATGCGGAAGTATTTGGGCGGGTATTAGAAATTTGTCCGGACGGTTTTAGGGATTTATTCTATTGTACGGTATTCTGAATTGGCCATTACTGTTCCACGTAAACAATAAACTTATCTTTAAAAAAGTCTTCGTTGAAGTAGGCGGAGATAGGGAATTTCTTTGCGTTTTTGACGGTTAGGAGTTCGGCATCTATATCCCCGCCTTTAAGGCATATCAGGCCGTTGCGAAACGCGTTTTGGTCTTTGGGTAAATATTTTCCTTTCGTCCAGCCAAGCAGCTCGGGCAACTTTGCTACCGCACGCGATACTACAAAGTCGTATTGATAATCCATTTCTTCAACGCGTGCGTGGAAGATGAATGTGTTTTTCAAGCCAAGGTTTGTTTTAACGTCGTCTACAACATTCAATTTT
>Ga0364881_10334_pt1 | contig 29537 bp, 36 predicted proteins | sample ExccelJu500001D4_5_FD_206923 | JGI IMG/M metagenome (GOLD analysis project Ga0364881, IMG submission 206923) | Enriched cells from Trout Bog Lake Hypolimnion, Wisconsin, USA - BchlTB.July30.5000.01.D4 | ecosystem: Environmental > Aquatic > Freshwater > Lake > Hypolimnion/Profundal zone | place...
TTACATTGGTAAAGAATTCTGTTACAAACTGGGCTGATCAGTACTATATTCAAATGCCTTTAGATAATGCACAGAAAGATTATGCGATCGCATTGAACAGCTTGATTTCCGGAGCTTCAAATAATTATATCAATGCCGATGATATTACAACCATTGTATTTTCGGTAATTGCGGGTACAGGCCAAACAAAAACTATTAATACCACTTTCAGTAATATCAGCTTCACAAAAGCAGATCCAAGTTATATAGCTGCATTGAACTCAAAAGAAATACAGTTATATCCTAATCCTACTGTTGGTAAAACCTTCAACTGCAGTTTCTACAGCAATGCTGCACAACAGTTGACATTGCGTATAACAGATGTGATGGGAAGAAACATTGCCACCAAACAAGTCAATGCAATAGAGGGATTGAATATTGTTCCAGTAGAAATTCAATCATCAACCAAAGGAATACATATTGTAACGCTGGATGGTTCCGGTATTAAATACAATAGCAAAAAAGTGGTGCTCAACTAATCATTATCTTTCAATTATAAAAAAGAGACCAATCATATTTTGGTCTCTTTTTTTATTATCAAAAACAACTCATTTTACTAATTATTGGTTTCCTAGTTTAATGGTCAATAAATAATCGCTAATAAATTTGGTAATGTTATCTTTTCATTTAAAGATTCATGAGCACCTGCCGGCTGATAAATGATAAGTAAGAATTAAAGTAAGTATTAGTCGAAGCTGTCAGGCAATCACTTTCAACAAATTTTTTATTGCATGAGCTCGGTGTACAAGATTAGTAAAATCTTTATGCAGGATGGTAACATGTCCCATCTTTCTTCCGGCTTTGGTTTGGTTCTTTCCGTATAAATGCACGAAAACGTTTTCCATTTCCAAAACAGCATTCAAGCCCTCATATTTTGCATTGCCATTGTATCCCTCTTCTCCCAAAATATTCACAATGGCAGACGGCATGATAGCAGCAGTATTTCCCAGAGGATATTGCAGCATAATTCTCCATAACATATCATACTGACTGCAATAATTAGCTTCAATGGTATGATGCCCGCTGTTGTGCACACGCGGAGCTGTTTCATTTACCCAGATATTTTCATTTTCATCCATGAATAATTCAACAGCAAATAAACCGGGGCTCTGTAATTCTTTGATCACTTTTAAGGCAATCGCCTCAGCTTTCCAGTATGTTTTTTCAGGAATTTGTGCAGGTGAGATCTGATAATCCAATAAGTTTAAAACAGGATCAAATATCATTTCAGCAGGAGAATAAACAGCAGTTTCGCCAAGGTCATTCATAGCAACGATCACTGCAATTTCTTTTCGAATGTTCACCATTTTCTCCAACACCGAAGCTGCATTAAACCCTTTATCGATGTGACTTTCATTCATGATCACCTGAACACCTTTCCCATCATATCCACCTTCAGCTATTTTATGAACAGCTGGAAAAAATGAAGTGTAATTTGATAGATCAGTGCTATTTTCTGTGATAATGAAATCAGCACTTGGTATTTCATGCTGTTTATAAAACTCTTTTTGTTTGATCTTGTTTTTTATCGTTTTGATGGCAGATGGTTTGGGATAAATTCTTACACCTTCGCTTTCTAATTTTTCCAATGCTTCCACATTCACGCTTTCTATTTCGATAGTCAATGCATCTAAATTTTTGCCGAATTGATAAACAGCATTAAAATCCCTGATATCACCTTCAACAAAATGATGGCATAAATGTGCAGCAGGGCAATTTTTATCATTTTCCAATACATAGGTTTCCACCACATAATTTGCTGAAGCCTGCAACAGCATTCTTCCCAATTGACCGCCGCCTAAAATGCCAACTTTCATAGTAAAATAATAAGTGGCGAAGATAATCATCGCAGTTGTTTTCAGGAATTATTAAAAGGAATGTTGAAAAGCCGTTTTAACAGTCATTTGCACAAATGAAACGTTAAACACATAGGTTTTGCTTCAACCTGTAAATCTTCAGCATATTTTAAGCCCCTTTTTGAAGTCTGAATGTGATTAAATCAATATTTTTGATAGTATGAGAGTCTTATTTTGCGCAATTGTTTTTCTGTCATTCTTCACAGGAGTGATGGCGCAAAATTCCTTTGTTGATTTTCAGAAAAATAATCCGAAAGTGGCACAGGCTTTCCAATTGAATAAAGACACATTACAAAAGCAGTTTGCGGCAGAGCATATTCAATGGCCGCCGAAACAATTGTATCTGCGCAGTTTTAAATACGACAGTCAGTTGGAAGTTTGGGTAAGAAGCAGTAATAAAGAACCGTTTAAACTTTTTAAAACATATAAGGTTTGTGCATTGAGCGGAAGCTTGGGACCGAAGAGAATGGAAGGAGATTATCAGGTGCCGGAAGGGTTTTATTATATCAACTCTTTCAATCCTAAAAGTGTGTATCATTTATCACTGGGAATTAATTATCCTAATGTGTCGGATGCATTGTTAAGTGATTCATTAAAACCCGGCGGAGACATTTACATTCATGGTAATTGTATCACAGTGGGTTGTATTCCGGTAAAAGATAATCAGATCGAAGAATTGTATTTGCTTGCATCATACGCAAAAGATAACGGAGAAGATTTTATTCCCGTTCATATATTTCCGGTTCGATACAATAATCCTAAGAGTTCCGAATTCCTCGTGAAAACCACCAAAGACGATCAGGAGTACCAACACTTTGCTGCACGCATCAAAGAAGTGTACGACTATTTTGAACAACACAAAAAATTGCCATTGATCTCGGTCAACAAAAAAGGCGATTATGTTGTGTTGTAAGTATTTTAATTATTGTCCAGATTTTAATCAAGAGTGTCATGAGGTTATTAACAAGATCTAAATTGTCGGGTTCCAATATATTGCTGCTATGCATTTGCTTAGTGGTGATCGTTTCCATTTTGTTGATGAATGTATTGAACACGCGTAATCTCACAGCATTGCGTTCTTCCATCGACACTTTATCCAAACCCAATACAACAATAGGAATATTGCATAATACCAATCAGGAATTGTTGGTGGCAGAAAATAAATTCAGGATGTACTTAAGTACCGGTGATTCGGTTTATAAAGATCAGTTTCTCAGTCATCTTAACCACACCATTACTAATCTTGAATTGGTACAACATACCGAAGACAGTTTGGAGATCACACAAATTCTTTCGGGCTTAGGAAAAAAAATTGAATTGGCAGATGCGATCAGTAAATTAAAACATCTGGCAGATTCTGTTTCTACAAAATTGAATACAGTGAAAATAAATTCTGTGTTCGCAGAACCTATTAAAGTAGAAAAAATAAATACTTCCATTTTAAAGAAATATTATGTGCATACAACTGATACTGTTAAAGCAGTTGCACAGAAAAAGGGATTCTTTAAAAAATTAGGCTCACTGTTTTCCAATAAGGATAACACGAATTATAAATACATAAAAAGCGACAGTACTGTTACGGCAGAAGCAGACAGTGTGAATAATGAAATGGAAGCTACTTTGAATAATGCATCACTCGACATTCAGAAGTTTTATCAGGGATCAATAAACAGGGAATTACAGCTCAGGGAAAAGATGAATGAAAGTGAAAAAGATCTGGCAGAAACAAATCTCTCCATCATCGATCAACTCAACAGTGCGCTGAATGTAGTATTGCAGAAAGAAGAACAAAAGGAGCTGAGCAGTAATAATACAGCGATACTCAACGCTGTTAATGCAAGAAACAGTATTCAAAACCTTTCATGGGTTTCTTTTGTGATTATCATGATCATTGTAGTGATTCTGATATTCAATATCCGCCGCACGGCACGGTATGAAAAAGACATTTTGGAAGCAAGAGAAAGAGCAGAGAAATTGGCATTGACCAAGACCCGTTTCCTTAATAACATGAGTCATGAAATACGTTCTCCTTTAACTTCTATCATGGGCTTTACAGAACAATTAGAAAGTAATGAGTATGATGAAGAAAAGAAAAAATACCTGAATGCCATCCGCTCTTCATCAGATCATTTACTCCATACCGTAAATGATGTACTCGATTTTTCTAAATTAGATGCAGGTAAATTAATGCTTGAGCATGCAGCTTTCAATATTCACAATACGATCGAGGAAGTGATCTATTCTTTTTCTGTGAATGCTGACAAGAAAGGTATACAGTTAAACAGCAATTTACAAATTGAAAAAGAGATACGTGTGATGGGTGATGAATTCCGTCTTCGCCAGATATTGTTTAATCTTACGGGAAATGCGATCAAATTTACTTCTAAAGGAAGCGTGACTATTACGGCAAGTGCATTATGGAAGAATGAAACTGAAATGATTCTGAAAGTGGAAATATTAGATTCAGGAGTCGGTATTCCGCATGATCAGTTAGATTTGATATTCGAAGAATTTGCACAGGCAACAAATAATAAGATTGACGGCCGAAGATCCATTCGCGGTACCGGTTTAGGGTTGCCGATTTGTAAAATGCTGGTAGAAATGCAGGGCGGTAATATTAATGTGCAGAGTGAAATAAATAAAGGATCTTTATTCACTTTTGAAATTCCTTATACAGTGGCAACTGAAAATGATATTAAACCTGCTGCTCAAAAATCAGCAGCAAAATCAACTGCAGTACCTTCATCAGCAGAGCCTGCTTTCTTCTTTGGTAAGAGAGCATTAGTTGTGGAAGATAATGATATGAACATCATGCTGCTTTCATTATTGCTTAAAAAATATTTTATTGAATTTGATGTTGCCAAAGATGGTGAAGCAGGATTGGAATTATTCAATTCAAAAAATTATGATATTGTATTAACGGACATCAATGTCCCTAAATTAACAGGTGATCAGTTGGCTGCGGCTATCCGCAGATCTGAAGACTCTGTGAAAGCAAATCTGCCCATCATTGCATTAACGGCGAGTATTGTGGCAGATGACCTTGATTCTTATTTACGTACCGGCATTGATGATATCATGATCAAACCTTTTAAGGAAGCTGATTTCAGTGCTATGTTAAGAAAGTATCTGGATAATAAGATCGGGGCATCTATTGCATAATCATCTGAACAAAGCCTGAACGGTTTCATTGGTTTGTTGCATCAACATCACTTCTTTATTGATCAGCATTTTGTTTACTAATGTTTCGTTGTAATGACGGATGCTTAGCAGGCTTAACCCTTTTTCAACTTGTACATCAAAAATAGTATCGGCTGCTAAAGCTAATCTTTCAACTTTATCAGAATAATCATCAATACAAACCTGCACATGAATGGCGCCGGTTTGTATAAGATTAGGTTTGATTCTTAATTGTGCAAAGATTTCATAAAGCATAGCCATTGGTTTCTCCCCGACAAAGGAATAATCCCTGCTTTCTAAATGGATCAATGCCTGTTGTTCTTTTAAGACAATAATGGGAGGTAGGTTTTTGTTATGCTTTTTATGAATAATGGTCCCTGCTGCGGAAGGATCTGTAAAACACTTTACGTGCAAAGGGATCCCTTTATTCTGTAAGGGTTTGATGGTTTTTGGATGTATCACCTGTGCACCGTAATAGGCCATTTCTATTACTTCATCATAACTTAATTCATTGATCAGTTGTGCATCAGGAAAAATTTTGGGATCTGCATTCATCACACCTTCCACATCTTTCCATATCGTAACCGATTCTGCATTTACAATATTGGCAAAAACAGCAGCAGTATAATCACTGCCCTCTCTTCCCAAAGTAGTGCTTTCATTTTCATCTGTGGCACCAATAAAACCCTGTGTGATGCTGATATTATTTAATGAGGTAAAAGATAATTGATCAATCGTGGTTTTGGTTCTTTCCCAATCAATGTTAGCGTCTCTGAAATTATTATCGCTACGAATGATGTCACGTACATCGAGCCAGTTATTTTTTATACCTGATTCATTCAGATAATGACTGATGATGCAAGTGCTCAATAATTCCCCACAGCAAACGATCTGATCATAATAATAATCAAACTCCCGAACGGGTTTATCATGCAGCAACCATTCCACTTCTGTAAAAAAATCCATCAGCTGCGAAAGACATTGATTAAAATTTTTGACCAATAAATATTTAGCAGTATTGAGATGTTGTTTTTTTACAACATCGAATAATTGTAAAGCTTCTTCTTTTTTTTCGGCATAAAAAGCTTCTGCCACTTTCTCTAAAGCATTGGTGGTCTTTCCCATGGCAGAAATAATGATGATCAATTTTTCATCTTTATATTGTTGCAGGATAGTTGCGAGATTTTGAATCCGCTCCACATTGTTTACAGCAGCGCCGCCAAACTTAAAAACTTTCATTTCCGAAAATAATAGGTGATCGAATAATTTACAACGGCTGCAAAGATAAGAGGCGGTATCATGAATGATGACGAAAAGTTAACCGAACAGAAAACTTATATTTTACACGCATTAAATTGCTGCTTGTTCAAACATCAGTATTACCTTTAAGTAATTAATTCATGCTATGATGATCAATAGAAAAATATTAACACTTGACGAGTTTACCATACGCCAATTACGACAATTCCCTAAGGCAACCGGAGAATTAAGCAGCCTACTGAGAGATATCGGATTAGCTGCAAAACGTATCAATGTTGAAGTGAATAAGGCAGGGCTCGTAGATATTTTAGGTGATGCAGGTTCCATTAATGTGCAGGGGGAGGATGTGAAAAAATTAGACATTTATGCGAATACACAATTTACGGGAGTCTTACAGCATGGGATCAGTTGTGCCGGAATTGGCAGCGAAGAACTGGATGAGGTTGTTGTGTTTGATGATGAAGTAAGCAATAACAGTAAATATATTGTATTGTTTGATCCACTGGATGGAAGCAGCAATATCGATGTGAATATTTCTATTGGAACGATTTTCGGTGTATATAGAAGATTAAGTGAATTGGGCAAGCCTTGTACAACAGAAGATTTTTTACAACCGGGTGTAAGGCAGGTTGCTGCGGGTTATGTGGTGTATGGTTCATCCACTATGTTGGTATATGCAACACGGAGAGGTGTAAATGGATTTACATTAGATCCTGCCATTGGTGAATTCTGTTTAAGTCATCCTGATATGAAATGTCCCGAGGACGGAAAAATTTATTCTGTCAATCATGGTAATTTCTTTCAGTATGAGGAAGGCGTAAGAAATTATATCAATGGTTGCCAGAAAAAAAATAAAACAAATGGCGGCCCATACACACAACGTTATATCGGCAGTATGGTTGCAGATGTTCATCGTAATCTGATCAAAGGCGGCATTTTTATGTATCCGGGCACCATTGATAAGCCGGGTGGAAAATTGCGTTTGATGTACGAATGCAATCCGTTTGCATTTATGATAGAAGTGGCAGGCGGTAAAGCAACGGATGGCAAAAGAAGAATATTGGATATTCAGCCAACAGAATTGCATCAGCGAACTCCTTTCTTTGCAGGAAGTAAAAACATGATGGAAGAAATGGAAACTTTTTATACTAAATAAATTATTGTTGAATGAAGTTTGGGAAATTATTGCTGATCATTCTGATTTGCTGTTCTTCGAAAAAAATAATTGCGCAGGAAAAGGTAGATCATCAAAAGATGAATTATTTTACCAATCCAAAACCTAATTCTATCTTATACAATGATACTTTGTATAAAGGAAGCAATCAATACTTTCAATTGTTTTACAGAACACATGATATTGTACTGATCAATTTATATCAACGGCATCAGTCCAATAAAATATGGGGAAATGTGTTGGGTATAGCAGGAACATTAACAACCACCATTGGTGTTATCATGGCAACAGCTCACAACAACAATACTTCCAATAATACGGCAGGATGGATCACTGCGGGTTCGGGACTGGCATGCAGTATATTTGGGGCGTATTTAATTCAGGCAGGGCAGAAAAATTTGGCGATGGCAGTTGCATTATTCAATCAAAAATATAACAAAACCACTGTTGGTATTGGTGTTTCGGGCAGCAGCGCCGGTTTTGTAGTAAACTTTTAAATATGGGAAAAACGATTATTGAAGTAAAAAATCTGGTTAAAAAATACGGCGATTTTGAAGCTGTTAAAGGAATCAGTTTTGATGTAGAGGAAGGCGAAATATTTGGTTTACTTGGTCCCAACGGTGCCGGCAAATCAACTACATTGGAGATCATTGAAACATTGCGTACCAAAACAAGCGGAGAGGTTGTTGTTGACGGAATGAATCTTGATAAATCTCCGAATGAAATAAAAAAGATTATCGGCGTTCAGTTACAAACAAGCGGGTATTATCCTAATTTGAATTTAATTGAATTGCTGAATTTATTTGCAGGCCTGTATAATGAAACAATTGATCCGTATGCATTGCTCGATAAAGTGAATCTGCGTGATAAATCAAAATCGAAGTTCAAGGAGATGAGCGGTGGACAAAAACAACGTTTCTCCATTGCAACAACATTGATCAATAAGCCTAAAATTATTTTTCTGGATGAACCAACAACAGGATTAGATCCTCAGGCAAGAAGAAATTTGTGGGAATTGATCAAAGAAATAAGAGCCAGCGGAACAACTGTTATCATCACCACGCATTATATGGATGAAGCTGAAGTGTTGTGCGACAGGGTTGCGATCATTGATAGTGGAACAATTATTGCCATTGCATCGCCGGATCAATTAATTGATGATCTCGTTGCAACAGGATTTGAAAGACCCAAAGAAGTAAAGAAAGCAAGCCTGGAAGATGTGTTCATCCAATTAACAGGGCATGTGTTACGTGCTGAATAGAATTGTTGCAGTACAAGAGTGCGACCTGCCTATCGTCAGGCGCAACTGGGGCAACATTGAAAAACAAAAGTTCGAATCATAAATAAAAAAATCATGTCAAACGATCCGCGTTATCCGATTGGTAAGTATGAAGCCAAAGCATTTTCCAATGAACTGAAAGAACAATGGTTATTGGATATTAAATTTTTGCCTGAAGAATTGGAATTGGCTGTAAATAATTTAGATGAATTTCAATTGAACACGCCTTACCGCGAAGACGGTTGGCAGATAAAACAATTGATTCATCATATTGCCGACAGTCACATGAACGCTTATATCCGATTTAAATTGGGATTAACTGAAACGAATCCAACCATCAAACCTTATGAAGAAAAAGAATGGGCTAAAACCACAGACAATGAAACAGTGCCGGTAAATGTTTCATTAACATTATTGCATGCATTGCATCAGCGCTGGTATGCAGCCATAAAAGATTTGACGGAAGATCAGTTTGAAAGAACAGTTGTTCATCCCGAGCACGGAAGGGTAATGAGTTTATGGTTTTTATTGGGTTTGTATGCATGGCATGGTAAACATCATGTGGCGCATATTCTTACACTCAGAGAAAATAAAGGATGGTAATGGCAAGAGAATTGAAATGGAAGACCCTTTCATCAAAACAATTGCTCAAAGATAAATGGACAGATGTAAGGGCTGATGTTTGTCAGCGCCCCGACGGAACGATCATTGAACCTTTTTATGTATATGGATTTCCCGATTATACTTGTGCAGTTGCTATTACTAAAGATGGAAAAGTTATTTTAGAAAGAATTTATCGGCATGGGTTAAATGTTATCGCAACAGAATTGCCCGGTGGTTGTGTTGATAAAACTGACAGTAATGCAACAGAAACCATAGCAAGAGAATTGTTGGAAGAAACGGGCTATCGTTTCGAGAAGATCGAATTTTTGGGAAACACTTCTGCAAATCCAACAACGACTAACAATCTGATGCATATGTTTTTGGCAACTGGTGGTGAATTTGATGCTGTACAGGAATTGGATAAGGATGAAGATGTAGAAGTTATATTAGTTTCTCTGGATGAATTTATAAAAATGACGAAGGAAAATAAATTTATTCAATCCATGCACATGACGGCAATATTTTTAGCCTTACAAAAATTGGGAAGAGTTACCATTCAATAAATATTGTATGAGAGAATTGAAATGGAAAGTATTGTCAACAAAATATGTGTATGAAAACAAATGGTTTCATGCAAGGGCTGACAGTTGCGAATTGCCCGATGGAAGATTGATCGAACCGTATTTTGTGGTAGAGGTCCCGAATTTCTGTAATATGGTTATTGTTACAAAAGAGGAGAGGGTTATTTTGGTGAGGCAATATCGTTATCCTGTTGATCAGATCACTTATGAATTGGCAGGAGGTGTAATAGAAAAAGGAGAGGACCCTGCAAAAGCAGCAGTAAGAGAAATGGAAGAAGAAACAGGATATACTTCTGATACGATCGAATATTTAGGTAAAGCTGCTGCCAATCCTGCATTGATGAATAATACAGCTTATTTTTTTCTGGCGAAGAATGCTATTAAGATCGAATCACAAAATTTAGACGCCTTAGAAGATATTGATGTGGTTAGTTTTTCAAAAGAAGAATTCATTCAATTGCTTCAGGAAAATAAATTACAGCACGCTGTGCAGTTGGGTGCCGTATATGAAGCTTTGATCAAATTAGGTTGGTTGCAATGGAAATAAGATAATTACAAATTAACTTCTCCCACCACAAAAACAGATCCGCAAACCAATATCATGTCTTCTTTTTCAGCATTGGTCAATGCAGCTTGCAGTGCATCATTGACTGTTGAGTATGAATTTCCATGTAAGCCTAAGCTTTCAGCATTCTGTTTTAAGTTTTCAGCCTCCAAAGCTCTCGGTATTTGTGCTTTTGTAAAATAATAAGTGGCATGATGCGGTAAGAGTGCCAATACTTTTTCCACTTCTTTATCTTTCACCATCCCGATCACAATATGCAAATGATCATAAGTCGACAATTCCAATTGTTCGGCGATTTGTTTAATGCCATCTTCATTATGCCCTACATCGAGAACAACAACAGGGTCTTCTTGAATCACTTCCCATCTGCCATGTAAACCGGTTAATTTTTTTATTTGATGCAATGCTTTTTGAATGATAAGTGTATCTGTTTTCCATCCTTTCAAATGCAACTGGTGTGCGGTTTCCAGAACAGTCAATAAGTTTTTTGTCTGATAAATTCCCGGTAGGTCCAGATGATAATTTTCTCTTTCATCATTGCTGTGATGCACCACTTCAACGATGAGATGATGATGCTCATATTTCCAGTCAGCAACATATTTCTGTTCCTGTGCAAAAATGATAGGAGCGGAACACTCTTTTGCTTTTTCTTCAAACACCGGTCTTGATGCTGCACTTATTTCACCGATCACAACAGGAATATTTTTTTTGATGATGCCTGCTTTTTCAAAAGCGATCTTCTCCAAACTATCACCCAACATATTCATGTGGTCCCAACCGATATTGGTGATCACGGATAATTCGGGTGTGATGATATTGGTGCTGTCTAATCTTCCTCCCAAGCCCACTTCGATCACCGCAATATCAACTTTCTGTTCAACGAAATATTCGAATGCCATCGCAACAGTGATCTCAAAAAAAGAAGGTTCAATCTCATTGATCAATGGTTGAATTCGTTTGGTAAAGTCAACAACAAACTGTTCTTCACACATCATTCCGTTCACTTTAATTCTTTCCCTGAAATCTTTTAAGTGTGGAGAAGTATATAACCCTGTTTTGTATCCTGCAGTTTGTAAGATGGCGGCGAGCATGTGACTGGTACTGCCTTTGCCGTTAGTGCCTGCAATATGAATGGATTTGAATTTATGTTGCGGATTGCCCAATGCCTCACACAAACGAACCGTATTGGTAATATCTTTTTTAATGGCAGCAGCACCAATTCGGCTGAACATCGGCAAAGTATGATAGAGGTAATCTATTGTCTCCTGATAATTCATTCAATAAAAATAGAACAGAAAACTTAGTTTGTTACTTTAAAATTAAAAACAATAGTTCCTCTTTGTTCGTCATCATTTCCTGCATTTAATTTTAATTGTTTCGCTTTTTTCAATGCAATATTTCTGATGGCAGTATTGGTAGTGGTTGTACCGTTTAGATTCAGATTTTCATTGATCACATTTCCTGCTTTGTCAACTGTTATATCAACAGCCACTTTTGCATTCTCATTAAAATCATCCTGAAAGGAAGGCAAATGTGAAAAGCTTCTGCCATTCAATCCGCTTCTGATACTCACACCGCTTTTGCCTGTTCCTCCATTGCCTGTATAACTATCACTATTGGGATTGCCATTCGGGTTTCCCTGATCTCCTTTACCGCCAGCAATGCCCTGATCTTTCACACCATTATAACTGTCTGCATTATTACCTCCATTGCCATTGGCTGTTCCGCCTTTATACAAAGCTTTCGGAACAACTGGTTTTGGTGCAGGTGCGGCAACCGTATTTTCAGAATGTTTTTTTACAACAGTTGTATTGGTTACAGGCTTGTTTTTTATTTCGGGCTTAACGATCTTTGTTGCATTACTTATTTCTTCATCTCCGTTTTCATCAGTTGTGATGTTTTGTTTAGGCTGAACAGCAGTAGAATTGGCTGGCGGAGAAACATTGGTCTGGTCTGCGTTTGATGGTGTTTCGGGTAATTGCGGTGCTATATCACCCAATCCTGTTTCGCTGTTACCAAGGTTTACTTCAATGCCTTCATCAACAACAGGCATGGGGATTTGAGGCAATGTCCATTGCAGAAAGAAAAATAAAAAAAACAAAGCTGCGCATATCAAAACTGTATAAGCTGTTGCCTTTACATTTTTTTCTCTTTCAAAATGTGCGTGCATGTTTGCGTAAGTGTTCATACAAACTTAACTAAAGCGATGAGGCTTTTGATTGATGTTGAAAATTAAGTAAAGAACGCAATTGCTGTCCAGGTATTGCGGTAAAGAAAGGTTAATTGTTTTTTAGCTTAGATCGAAAGACTTCTATGTTGTGTATATTTTTGAAATAAAAAAGGGGATACCCCCTTTTTTATTCTGTTTTTTATTTCGAATTATTTCAAAGGCAGTACGAATGATATGCCTGCTGATTTTGCAGAAAGACTTGGAAAAACAGTTATACCTTTTATCGGATCATCATATTCGTCATTGGCGAAACCATCACCATAGGCTTTCAAATAAATAGTTTGGCCGGGCTTAAATCCTCTTGAAACAAACCAAGCGATGGTATAATTATAATTATTCATTTCATTTCCCTTCCCTGAAAACCTTTCTTTTTCTGCTGTCAAATAATTAGCAGCAGTTACATTAGCGTTATCACTGAAAAATAACCGAACTGGTTTCAATGAAGATGAAGAATTTGCAAATATCGGTTCGATATGTACGCCGTTTGGCGCAACGCCTGATTGGATCAGAGAAGCCATATTGGTGTTTGCATCAAAATTTGAAATTTGGATAGCGGTAATTCCAATATCGGATATTTGATTTAAAATTTTTGAAATTGAAAGGAATGTTGTCGCATGGTTTGTTGCAGCATGATTTACGCCCATTGATTTAACGGATCCATACCCATCCTTTGAATAAGTAATATCATATGTTCCGGAAGGGATACTGTCTAAAGTCCATTTGCCGTCTGCACCTGTTTTAGTGCTAACATTATTGTTATCAATACTTACCGTAATACCACTATTATCTGCATTGACAGTCCCTTCATTGTTGTATAATAAAACAGTTCCTGTAATATTTCCGCGGTTATTGGCTGCAAGAATAAGATCGGGAACAGTAACAGAGTTGTGCGGACTGTTCTTTCCGCAGGCTGTAATGAACAGCAACAGGGTGATGAATGATTTTTTCATGTTTTTTGTTGAGTTAAGAGTTAAAGCAGCAATGATTTTGCTTGCGATTGCATGATAAAAAAACAGCTTTTATTTCGAACTACAAAAAATTGAATAGGAGAGATTTTGCTATTCAGTGATCGGCAAGCCATGCATTCTTAAAAAGGAGAGTTTGTCCCAGTAACCTCTTTGAAATATTATTTTGCCTGCTTTGATGTGAAAAAATCCGCAGCCTCTTAAACCCAAAGGATCTTTCCACTCTAAGATGACCCAATCCTTATCTTCAAAAATATTTTCAACGATGCAAACCATTTCTGCTTTTGCAAAATCATCTGCAAACATTTTTTTAATAGCTGCTTTGCCAACAATAGGTTCATTCGCAACCTGATGATTGATGGCATCTTCATGATAAAATTCTGCCAGCGCTTCCGCATCTTTATCGTTGAATGCTTCCACCCATTTCTCTACAATTATTTTTGGTATCATTAAAAATTATTTTCTTCCCTTAAAATCATTCATCGATTTATAAACGCCCATCCATTTGCCTACAATCAAGTCAAACCATCGTACAGGCAAAATGCCTTTTACAAAAGGTAATGTGTAAACAATGCCCGGCATTCTCACAAACAATTTATTCTTTTCAATGCCCCTGATTATTTTTTCTGCAGCAATATTCGGATCAACGATCGGTATCACATTACTGGTAACACCATCAAACATTCCTGTGTTGATATAATAAGGTGTAACCGTTGTGACTCTTACATTTGTATTTTCGTTTTCCATTTCCAAACGCAATGAATCACTCCAGCCGATCACTGCCCATTTGCTGGCAACATACACACTCATTTTTGGATTACTCACCAAACCCGCTGCTGATGCGATGTTCACGATATGCCCGCTTTTATCAGCGATTATATCGGGTAAAAATTCTTTGGTAATATGCATCAATGCATTACTATTAATGATCATCGTTCTGTCAATATCATTGTGTGAATGTTCATTGAATGATTTGCCAACAACAATTCCTGCATTGTTGATTAGAATATCAATTTTGCCAACTTCATTTTTCACTTTTAATGCAGTTGCAATAACTGATTCGGTATTCATCACATCCACCGCATAAGGAATAACATTAAACCCTTGCTCTTTAAATTCAGCAACAGTGGTTTGTAATAGATTTTCATTTACATCCCAGATCACCAGAGTATGTAAGCCCTTTTCCAGTAAGAGTTTGCCCATTAACTTGCCAATGCCGGATGCAGCACCTGTTATTAATGCTATTTTATTTTTTATTTCACTCATACTATAAAATTAGTAACCCCATTTTTTCATGACTATCAAATCTTCTTTAGCGCAATCAATAGGAGCTTTGCCCTGATAAGCTTCCTGTTCAATGATAAAATCTGTGGTACCCCATTTGCGGCCAAGATCAATGATCTCTTTTACCGGAATAATACCTGCTCCGAGAATAGTGGAAATATATTCCTCCTTTTTTGAGTCGTATGATCTTATTTCATCTTTTACATGCATGGATACAAAACGACCGGGATATTTTTGCATGATGTCCAATGCTTTTGCGCCACCGTTGATCATGTTGCCGATATCTAATTGCTGTATCACTAATTTGGGATCGGTCTCGGTGAGAATGATATCAAATAATTTTTTGCCGTTCAAACTTTCCTTGAATTCAAAATCATGATTATGATAACCGAATTTCATTCCTGAGCGTTGACAGAGTTCACCGCTTTTATTGAACATGTCTAATAATTTTCTCAGATCATCATAATTCTTTCTGGTGCTTTCTTCCATGGAAGGGCTGATCACAAAATGTTGTCCGCATACAACAGCATCTTCCACCGTATATTTCCATGCATCGGTAAAATCTTTTTTTGCGTCATCCCAATGAGTAAAACGCATTACAGTATGACCGCTGGGCATTTTCAAACCCAGATCATCCAATATTTTTCTAAACTCTTTTGCATTCCATCCGTAAAATTTTCTGTCAACATAATTCGCATGTTCAACATGCACATAACCCATTTTGCTCAATTGCTGCAATGTATTGAGAGGATTGAGCTTCATGTCATCGCGAACGGAATATAATTGAATGCCTGTCAATTCACCTTTTCGTGATGCAGCAAATAATGACTGTTTTAAAAATGCAGTTCCTGCTAATGTGAGCGCACTGTTTTTGAGAAAGGATCTTCTGGATGATTTCATATCGCAATCTTTGATTTTAAATAATGATAGTTAAGGTAGTGAAGTTTTTGAAAGAAGAGATAAAAACTATTTCCTGAAAAACACATCATACGCAAAACGGATCAACGTGCCGATGATGACGATCAAAAAGAAAATGCGTATGAATTGATTGCCTTTATTGATGGCTAATTTAGCACCGATAATTCCACCGATCGCATTGCTGATGGCCATGGGAATGGCGATACTCCAAATGATGGAACCTTTCAACATAAATAAAATAATAGAACCGGTATTGGTGGCAAGGTTTACCATTTTTGCATTGGCTGAAGCGTGCAGAAAATCAAATCCTAATAAAGTAATGAAGGCAAGAATTAAAAAACTGCCGGCACCGGGTCCGATGAAACCATCATAAAAGCCAAGCACCACGCTGATTACGGCGGCATATAAAAATTGTTTTTTTATAGAATGATCTTTAACAATATGCAAGCCGAAGTTCTTTTTTGAATAGGTATAAACTGCAACACCACTTAATACGATCAATAAGATGGGCTTCATAAAATCATTATGTACCATCGTTAATAATTGCGAACCTGCGAATGCGGAACAAAATGCGATCAACATCATCATCGATAATAATTTCCAGTTCATCTGCACTTTTTTTAAGTAATGATACACTGCAAAACTCGTTCCGCTGAAGGATGGAATTTTTAAAGAACCGATCACAGATGCAACAGGATAGGTTGGAAGCAGTATTAATGCAATGGGCAATTGAATCAATCCGCCACCGCCAACAATGGCATCCACAAAACCTGCAGCAAATGCGGCGATACAAAGTAATATGAGTGTAGTGATGTCCACAGTTTAATGTTTCAAATTAGCAATGATCAATCCGCAAATAACAACAATGCCACTGATGAGATGTACGGAAGTGAATTGTTCTCCAAGAATCAGCACCGCTTCAATCGTACTGAAGACTGGCATTAAATTGCTGAATAAAGATGTTCTTGCAGGGCCGATCCTTGCGATGGATGCATTCCAGCATAAAAAACCGATGACTGAATTACCGATACCGAGATATAAAATGGTAATGATCATTCCGTTGGTCCAATGTAATGGCCCTGTGAAATAAGCTTCGATAATATAAAACGGTAATAAGCATAAAGTACCTGTTATGAAAATCGTCACTAAAAAACTCATAGGCGAAATTTCAGCAGGTCTTTTCTTTACTAAAATACTGTAGATAGAAAATACAAAAGCACTTGCCAATATCCAGAGGTCACCTGTTCCAAAATGAAGCTGCATCAGCTTTTGCCATGATCCGTGCGAAAGCAATATCAGAACCCCTGCAAGGCATAATAGCATTCCTACTAAACGAAAAACGTTGATTTTTTCTTTCAGAAAGATGCGGGAAAAAGCTGTGATGAAAATCGGTGCAGCAGTTGTTGCGATCAACACAAGATTGATGGCTTCGGTAAAATGTCCCGCCACATAAATGAAAGTATTGAACAGTGTTACGCCTGTGATGGCAGTAAAAAATAAATAAAGTTTATGTTGTAAAAGAATATTTTTTTGGGCAATGAATTTTTTCCATCCGATCAGAATAATAAAAATAGAAGCAGTTCCCCATCGAAAGAATGCAATGCTGATTGGTGGAATTTGTTGAGCGATCCCTCTTGCCACTACATAATTGCCCGACCAGATAATGATGGTTATCATCGCAAAAGCAAAACCAATAAAGAGATTTTTATTCGGAGATGAATTCATTTTTTATCAGGATCAATGTGCAAAATCAATTTCAAAATTTCCTTTGATCCTTTCCATCGGCGGATTGAAATAACCAAAATGCAATTGAGGGAATTCTTCATGAATTAATTCCTGTAATTGTTTTACGCCCATCATTTCACCTGTTTCTGTCACACCGATCTGCCCGAGATACCAATCAGGATCGATATTAAAATTGCGCCATTGGATCATGCATAGATCAGTATCAATAATTAATTTCCGAAGGGCTTCATATTCTTCCACACTATCCGTCATTCCGGGAAATACAAAATAATTGATGCTTGTCCATCCGCCAAAACCGCGAACCACTTTCAAGCTTTCAATAATATCTTCGAACTGATAATTATTGGGACGATAATATTTGGTATAAATATCTTTCCTTGCAGAATTGGTGCTTACACGTATACTATCCAAACCAGCTTCACACAATGCTTTTACAGCTTTAGGCATGGAACCGTTTGTATTGATATTGATGCTGCCCTTATCGGTATGTTTACGAATTTCAATGATGGCTTCACGAATGGTTTCCCACATCAATAAGGGTTCGCCTTCGCAACCTTGCCCGAAACTGATGATGGGATAGGGCGCATTCATTAAATGCGGAACGGTGAATTCAACAATTTCTTCGGCAGTGGGTTTGAATGTTAATCTGTCCTGTGTGGAAACAATTGTTTCTTCTTCCGGCTGAAAAGAAATGCAACCGATGCAATTGGCATTACAGGCAGGAGAGGAAGGCACGGGGCATTCCCATCTTGCCAATGAAAAATTTCTTGCTGCGGGACAATGATAAGTATTACAGCAATTCTCCATCAAATGTTTTACCAAACGATTGTGTGGATAGGTTTCGATCAACTGCTGTGAACCATTTTTTATTTTGCTGTCATCATATCCTGCGCATTCCTGACGGATATCTTTTTCAATTCTTACAGCGGGCACATAAAATTTTTGATTCAACCAACCTGCAGCAGTATAACAAAATAAGGGAAGTGTCGGAGCATCGGGCATTGTTTCATAAGCGGCGATATATAAACCGGTATGTGCCGGTGGAATAAATGCGGCAACAGCCCAGCCTTTATCGCATAGACGCATGTCACCGGTTTCAACATCAATGCCGATTGCTTTACGCCCGGGTAATTCGTATAAATTACCGCCATCGGGTAATTCGATCCATTCTTCCGTCGGGATCGGGAAAGCATCCCATCCTGCACGACCTACCGCAAATAATGAAAGGTCTTCAAAAATATTTCCTTTACCGTCGGAGTATAATAAATAAGGAGATTGATTAAGCGCCATAATTGATAGTTGTTCGATCACAGATGAAAGATATATAACCGTGATCGGCTATCCGTCATCAGACTGCGTTTTTTAATTGATGTTTGCAAAAGTCGTTAAAATCCTGTTCATCAGCATCACTTATATCGGCATCAATTTCTTTTTGTATCAGTTTGTTATTTTTGAGATCGATGGTAAGAATGCCTTCTTTCAGGATCACATTACTAACCTCGTTCCATGAATATTTTCTTTTAGGGACGGTATTGAAAACGATCTCTTCCACGTCGAACGCTACTTCAGGTGTAACTTTCAATGGCTTTTCTAACATACTGGCAACCAAGTAACTAATACTCAAATAAATCCATTGTTGTTTATTCAGATACCAACCACAAGCTGCAATGAATAAAGCAAAACGATATAACACTTCATCGCCGTTTCTCTTTTTGATAAAGCAATAGATCAACCAATAGATGATGATGGCTGCTGCCAAGAAATACAGTGAAGAAAGGCTTACAATATCAGCTAAAAATCTATCACTTAAATTTTTTGCGCCTTCATAAATAAAAGCGGCGGCACTCATTAATAACATCAATTGACTGATCAGATCAATTAGTTTATGACCGGCCGGGGCTTTGGTCACAATAACATAATCGTAAGTCTTCTGAATACTCATAATCTTTCAAATCTAATAAATGCAATGGCAAATTTGTTTATTATTTGAGAAATATCATAAAACAATGTTTAAACACTGCCAACAATCATGTCATGCTATATCTTTAAGAATTACTTTTGCGCTAAAAGAACCTATTCATGAAGAAGACCCATATTATTGCATTGGTACTGATCGCGGCAGCCATCACTATTTTGATCAGTTATACCGGCAATCTCACAACTTATGAAACCATTTCTTCTGCGCAGCAGAAACAGGGCAAATTTGTGAACCTGATCGCAAAAATTGATAAGAGTCAGCCTTTGGAATATGATGCCATCAAAAACCCCAATTATCTTTCTTTTACAGCAATCGATACATTGGGTAATACGGTGAAAGTGGTATACCATAATACCAAACCAACCGATATGGAAAAGAGTGACAGGATCGTGTTGAAAGGAAAGATGAACGGCGATCATTTTGAATGCAAGGATATATTATTAAAATGTCCATCAAAATATAAAGACGATACAAAAGCGGTCACCAAAAATGTAGAATCAGGCAGCTAATTAAAACATCTAACAGATCCATAAAAATTCACCATGCAGTATATCGGCGAACATTTATTGCCCGGACAGCTCGGACACTTTTTCACCATACTTTCTTTAGTGGCATCATTAGTGGCAACCATTGCTTATTTTAAGGCAAACAGGATTATTGAGATCAATGAAAAGCAAAGTTGGATCAAATTTGCAAGAACAGCGTTTTTTATTGAGACCATTTCCGTGATCTCTATTTTTATTATCATCTATTTTTTAGTGGCCAATCACTACCACGAATATTTCTTTGCCTGGAATCACAGCTCATTATCATTACAACCCAAGTATTTGCTGGCTTGTATCTGGGAAGATCAGTCAGGCAGTTTTTTGTTATGGAATATATGGCATTGCGTGTTGGGATGGATATTGATCTGGAAATCGAAAGATTGGGAAGCGCCGGTTATGACTGCCGTAAATTTTGCACAGTTCTGCATTGCCACCATGTTGATCGGTATTTATTTCTTCGGAACAAAACTGGGCAACAATCCTTTTATTTTATGGAGGAACAATATGCCTGAATTGCCATTGTTCAGCGATCCGAATTATTTGCAATTACCAAGAGTGCATGAAGGCAATGACCTGAATACTTTATTGCAGAATTACTGGATGGTGATACATCCCCCTGTTTTATTTTTAGGATTTGCATCCACCATTATTCCTTTTGCTTATGCTTATGCAGGCTTAGTTAATAAACGACATGATTGGGTGAAAGCGGTATTGCCATGGGCATCGTTTTCTGCTGCTGTATTGGGCGCCGGAATTATGATGGGTGCTGCATGGGCTTATGAAAGTTTATCATTCGGCGGTTATTGGGCATGGGATCCGGTAGAGAATGCATCATTGGTTCCATGGATCACATTAGTGGCAGGATTGCACTGCAATCTGATCTATAAAAAAACAGGCTATTCATTACGCAGCACTTACTTTTTTTACATCATTGCATTCATACTGGTTTTATATTCTACTTTCCTCACGAGAAGCGGGATACTCGGTGATACTTCCGTACATGCATTTGTTGGATCAGATATGACTTTGCAGTTAATTTTATTTGTGTTGGTCTTTTTTATTCCGGCGATGGTTTTATTTTTCATGCGCTATAAATCCATTCCTGCCATCAACAAAGAAGAAAGCACTTACAGTCGTGAATTCTGGATGTTCATAGGATCATTGGTATTATTTTTAGCATCACTCATCATCACTGCAAAAACATCTGTTCCGGTGTATAATAAAATCACCGGATCGAATATTGCTCCGGCAGAAGATCCTGTATTTGCATACAATCAAATTCAAATTTTTGTTGCCATCATTCTCGGATTGTTAACTGCAACTGTTCAATATTTCAAATACAAAGAAACATCCAACAGTTATTTCGGAAAGAAAATATGGTTGCCCACTTTAATTGCATTGATCATCAGTATTGCCATCAGTGTATTCGGCAATATCGATTTTACTAAGAAGGGTATTGGATTTCTGGGAGCGATCCATGTTGCCATTTTTGCTGCGGTGTATTCAGTTGTAGCCAATGCAGCTTATATTTTTATTGTACTGAAAGGAAAAATAAAAATTGCAGGTGCATCTGTTGCACATATTGGTTTTGGATTGGTGTTGTTGGGCATTTTGATCTCATCTTCCAAAAAAGATGTACTGAGTAAGAATACTACAGGGATTGCTGTATTCAAAAAAGATAAGAATGAAGATCCTGCCGAAAACATAACCCTGTTCAAAGGATTGCCGACTGATATGGGCAGATACATGGTGACATACGTTTCAGATTCATTCAATACACAAGAGCGCAAACGGTTTTTTCAGATTGATTTCAAATCGAAAGACGGTAAGGATCAATTTCAATTATATCCTGATCTGATCAAGGGTAACAAAGGAATGGAAGGTTATTCGGCCAATCCTTCCTCACAACATTATTGGTACAAAGATATTTTCGTGTATATCTCCGCTTTTGAGGAAAATACAAAAACAGATACGTCCACTTATCACAATAAAGAATTGAAAGTGGGTGATACTGTATTCTACAGTAATGGGTTGATGATCCTGAATAAGGTTTCAAAAAACCCTGAAGAACAAAAGTCAAGATATGCGCCTGATGAATTATCTGTCTTCCTTGATTTTACTGTAATATCGAAAGATGGCAGAAGATATTCCGCAGCTCCCGGAGTTGCGATAAAAGGTCAGACATTAAGAGAACTGCCCGATACGGTTAAATCACAAAGCATTGCGATCCGCTTCAATAAGATAACAGATCAGAATACAGGCAAATTTGAAATAGGCATACGAGAAAGTACTGCCATTTCAGATCTCATCACTTTAAAAGTGTATGAATTTCCGATGATCAATGTTTTATGGATCGGTATTGTAGTCATGACCATTGGTTTTGGAATGGCGATTTATCAGCGGCTTAAGTCAAAATCATTAACAGCTGTTTAAGGTTACTTTTTCTGCATGGGCAGCATTAATGCAAAAGGGAATGTCTATTTTTAATAATTGATGCAAGCGCTTAAAAAACATATTATTTGTTATTTCTTCTTTGCTGCTGCAATTTGTTTCAGTACAAAAACCATTGCACAGGAGCATGGCGTGTATGATACCCTTAAAGTGCATGCATATATTACTGCTTCCGGTGATACCATCCCGATGAGTTATCTTCCTTTGGTAGAAGTAAGAGGGAAACTAAATGCACAATGGGCAAAGCATTGGGCTGAATGGACAAGGCTCCGCAATGCTGTATATGTTACATACCCTTATGCGATAACTGCATCGAAGATCATGAATGAGATCAATGCAAAATTGGTGGGTGTGAAAGACAGGAAAGAACGAAAAGCGATCATTCATTCGAGGGAAAAAGATTTACGAAAAGAGTTTACAGATAAACTGACCAATCTTTCCATCTATCAGGGAAAAGTGTTGATGAAATTGATTTACAGGGAAACCAATAACAGTTGCTACGAAATAATCGGAGAATACAAAGGTTATTTTACGGCAGCCATGTATCAAACAGTGGCATTCTTTTTCGGAACGAGTTTAAAGCAGAATTACGACGGTAACGGAAATGATAAAGACATCGAAACCATTGTGAGAGATGTAGAGAAGATGTACGGTCGAAGAAGTTAAACAATATGCTGCAGGAGTTGAATGAATTGTTGCCGCATGATCATCTTTGCACCCAGGCTTTCCAGATGCTCTGTATGTATTTGGCAATCTATCAACAAAACACCATCCGCTCTTAATTGCTCCACATATTTTATGAAAGCGAATTTGCTGGCATTACTTTCTTTGCTGAACATACTTTCTCCAAAAAATACTTTACCTAATCGTACACCGTATAATCCGCCCACTAATTTTCCATCCTGCCATGCTTCTGCGCTATGTGCAAATCCCATTTTATGTAAAGCTGTATAAGCGGCTTCTACATTCTCATTGATCCATGTTCCATCCTGGCCTTCCCGTTTTGTTTCTTTACAATGATGAATGACCTCACCAAACGCTTTGTTGACATGAAATTCAAAAACATTTTTCTTAATTAATGTTTTCATGCTTTTGCTGACTTTTAATTCATCAGGAATCAAAACAAATCTTGGATTAGGACACCACCATAAGGGAATATCACCATCATACCATGGAAAGATCCCTTGTCTGTATGCCAACAATAATCTTTCAGGGCTTAGATCGCCTCCCATGGCCAATAAACCATCCGGTAAAGCTTCTTCCACCGGCGGAAACCAAAGTGATTCGTCTAATGCATACAAAGCCATGCACAAAAATAAGATTTGAAATGAAAACCGGGTTTTGTAAAAGAATGAACAAGGATTTAGTGCCCTACTGCCAATTCTTCGATGGTGGCGCCGATGCCTCTGTCTGTGATGGCATCACACATAGGTTTTAAAGTATCGTAATCGCCTAATTTAACCGCATATTTCCCTTTGGTATGGATCAGCATGGCACATTGCTCTGCCTGTTCTTCACTATGCCCGCAGATATCGATCAATGTTTCGATCACCCATTCGAATGTGTTCACTTCATCATTCCACACGATTAGGCTGAAAGGATGGATATTTTCCACCAAAACATCAACCTCTTTCTCTTCCTGAGGGTTATGTTCATTATTTGTGAACCGTTGTGCCATTGATACAAAAATAGAACAGTTCTATTAGAACGCAAATAGGGAAAGGCTGATTGTTGGCAGGGAAACACTTTTAGTGTTTAGGAGCGTTGAAAACCATCGTTTATATCTCCAAGCAAAATCTACAAGGCTCATCAGCCGCCATTCCTCCTTTATTAGATCGGATTAACTTCTTATTATATCCCGAAATAAGTCATTTTTAATCCTGTTATAAACCATAGATAAGCCTTGTCTTTAAAGACATGGCTTATAGAAGGCTTATAGATGGGTTATACAAGGCTTATATAAGGCTTATCCTATATTTAAGCAACAATTTATACGAATTATAATAAGGAGTATAACAAAGAATACGCTGTATGATTTTTGCCTTTTTGATGATCCATTCCAATGAAAGTGCAATAAGGTAATAATCAATAGGGGGCGATGTTTATATTTAGCTTTCTTATAAAGAACAAGAAGAAATTAAAAAGACTAATGAAAGTCCATCTAACTTCACTAATAAAGTCAATTAACCAAAAGGAAAATAAAAATTTTGACTGTTATCCTGCAGACCCTATTTTTGCACTCCCAAATAACGAACAAGTTGTTTGAGAAAGGGAGTTTAGCTCAGCTGGTTTAGAGCATCTGCCTTACAAGCAGAGGGTCGGCGGTTCGATCCCGTCAACTCCCACTTAATAATCAACCACTTACAGAAATAAATGTAGGTGGTTTTTTTATGTTCGCCGGGTTCTCGCCGGGTTTTTGGTAAAAGGTGTCATTTTTAATACCTTTAGTTTCCCCCTCCACTTTTAGCTAAATGAAATTTTGTAGTGGTTTAAAAAGCCAATGATAAATAATTTAATTTTATGATCCATCCCTTAATTCAAACTAAACTTTTATGCTTTATTAAGGAAAATAATGAATGGTATATTGACTTGCCGGAAGTATTAGAACAAAGCTTAGCAACAAAAGAAGATTTGATGATGGTAGAAGGTGCTGATACTTTTCTGGATTTTATTTCTGATAAAAAGAATCAGGTTTCAATTCTCCTTTCTATAACAGATTTCCCTGATGCTCAATATATTCTTAAAAAGGATTTAAGTACTGAGAAGAAAGTTTTATTAAGTATTGATAGTGATGAGGTTGGAGAATATGGCTCATTCTATGATGTTAAAAAAGTTAATGATGATACTTACGAACATCGTATATGGTTGTGCCCTGTCACTTTGTATGTTTTGGATGGTATATACCCGGATGTAATTTATATTAAGATAAAAAATAGAAGAATAGTTCCCTTGAATTGTAGCCATAACAATTAAAAGTATTTCAGTAACACGATAATTGAATTTTATGAGTAATGTAACCGCTCCTCCATTTTTTTTAACTTATTATAATCCATTTAAAAAGAATTCACCTGGATTAGGGACATCTTTTTTGAACTATGTTAAGGATACAAGTATTGCAGGTTATACAGCTGAATTAACAGGTCAATATGTTGGAGAACAATTACAAAATCTTGGGGATGATTTCCGTGCAACAATTCAAAAAGCAAGTGAAGAACAACAGATACTTTATGATGTACCCCGAAAATAGGTCAGGTATTTAAGATTGCATTTTTCATCTTAAATTACCATATATGACAAAGAAAAGTAGACGCAAATTCGGTGCAGATTTCAAAGCAAAAGTTGTTTTGGAAGCACTTAGGGAACGAAGTACTATTGAGGAACTGTCTCGTAAGTACGAACTTCATCCAACGCAAATCAACACCTGGAAACGGGAAGCAGTGGCCAATATGGCTTCGGTATTTAATGGAGAGAAATCAGATGTGGTTGCCGATATTGAACAACAAACCGAAAAGTTGTATGCCCAAATCGGCCAGTTGAAAGTGGAAAATGATTTTCTTAAAAAAAAGTTGTTGTAAAACCATTGGCTGAGCGTAGGGCGATGGTGGATAATCAAAACAGTTCTTTGAGTATAGCACAGCAATGCAAGATATTGAGTATTCATCGCAGTGGATTGTATTATAAACCATGTAGTGAGAGCGATGAGAATTTAACTATCCTGCGCTTGTTGGATGAGCAGTATTTTAAAACACCGTTTTACGGTGTGAGAAAGCTCACGGTTTTGCTGAATCAACAAGGCTTCACTATTAACCGAAAACGGGTTAAGCGATTAATGGAACTGATGGGATGGCAAACTTTGTACCGATACAAGAGTACGAGCAAGCCTGATAAGCAAAATAGGCTTTATCCTTACCTGCTTAAAGGCCTGAAGGTCACAAGGGCCAACCAGGTATGGGCGATGGATATTACGTATGTTCCGATGCGAAAAGGATTTATGTATCTGTGCGCAGTAATTGATCTGCATACCCGTTATGTAGTGAACTGGAGCTTAAGCAATACGATGACAGCCGAGTGGTGTAAGCATGTAGCTGAAGAAGCCATGGAATCTCATGGTACCCCGGATATCTTTAACACCGATCAGGGTAGTCAGTTCACCAGTGAAGTGTTTACCGGGCTAATGAAAGAGAGAAATATCCAAATCAGCATGGATGGTAAAGGCAGAGCCATTGATAATATTTTTATTGAGCGGCTCTGGAGAACAATAAAGTACGAATATGTGTATTTACATGCCGTTGAAGACGGTGTGCAATTATATGACGGACTGAATAAATATTTTTCATTTTATAATCATCAGCGGCCTCATCAATCGCTGGAATATAAAACACCCGGAAGTTGCTATTTAAAAATGAAAGCTGCCTGAAAAAAAGGGTTATCAACATATCCACGTGGATAGTAAAAGAAAAGAAAAAAAGTAGCAAAAAAAGAAAAGAAAGGTAATAGTAGTAATAGTAGTTCTTTATATCTTTATTAAGAATATTATCTGTCCTACAAAGAGGGTACATCATATATATCTTAGCAACAGACTCTACCAGTTCGGGCTGTAAAGGGATTAATCTCATCTTCTGAGTCTTTTTTTCCATAACTGATAGCTCTTTTTTATTTAAAATGTCACACCAACATATCCGCGATAGATCACTGTATCGTAGAGCGGTTGATACTCCAAGCCTCACGATAATATAATACGTCCACTTTTTTTCATTGAACAAATATTTTAGGAGCTTATTAAGTTCTTGCTCCTCCAGATGTTCTGCTGCTTGTGTTCTCTTGTGTTTCATTTTAAGTTCCTGTTTCGTGAGTTTATTTATATTTTAGGTACTGTTTTTTATGTAAAATAAAATATCATTGAAAATCAATGTTATCGAGTTCCAAGACTTTACATGTTGGAACTTTCATGATTTTATTCGATTAGCGCTGAATGAAAATTTTTATACGAACGAACGAGTTTTGCTGACGCATTGAACCCATGAGACATAATATGCGTTAAAAGATAAAGACCAACAAGGGATACGACAACTATTGCGCCTACTTGGAGTATTTTGTTTTCCTTGATATAGTCAAAGGCATCGTCGACTAACTCAGAGGTATCGTCATAATATTTCATGTTCTTTTGTTTTATTAGATTCAATGAAAAAGTTTGCGGTGGTAGATGCTGTATACGCCATTGCCCACAAAAAGTAAATGAGAGTCATAGATGTGTGTATTAAATTGAGTAAAATTGTTTGCGAAATATGGTAATAGTTGGCTTGTCTTCCATTAGGTCAAGGAGAACATAATTGTAGAGAGCATGGCAATTAATATCACTATAACGTTCCGTATGTGTTGTTAGTTGGATAGCGTACCCTGCTTTAATGAGATAATTTCTGGAAAACGTTTTCACTTCATTAGGTTGGATCAGTTTATTCAAAAGCCGTAAGTTCTCACGCAGCAGGAGATTAGCCTGAGCAAGAAAATCTCTTTCAACTTTTGCCAGTTGATTATTGTATATGGCACGATTGCGTGGCGATGAGAATTTTTGATTGTTTCTTTTTTTGATGAAAGGTTGACCTGTTAGTGGGTCTTTAATTGTTTGCATAGCAGATAGTTTTGATGATTAAATTGTTTTATAGAAATATTTTATAGTCGATTATTTTTCTTTTTAAGAAAAAATTCAGTGTTTTCTCCTCTCATAATAAAACCACTGTTTAGACCATAGCTGTTGAATTTAAAGGAGTAAATTGAAGCATTAGCGACAGTTCCTATTCTTTCTAAATGGAGTTCCGTTCTCTTGCTTAAATATTTTGTATAATCTACATCAATGATTACATCTTTAAATGCAGCTTCGTTTTTAAGGTCATCCTTCGTTTTGGGAACTTTACATATCACCTTACGCTCGCCAGAAATAATCACGTAGGGCTGCATACATGCTTCTATTTCTTTTTTAAATAAACTGGGGTCAGTCACATAAAAAAGTATGTGAGAATGAATCTGATCTTTCTCTTCGCCTTTCTCAATGTTATAGTTAAGCATATCTACGCTACTCAGTTTACTCATCAGAAGGTATAATTTAGCAGTATGTTTATCAATAGAATGAGTATCATAACAGCGTAGAGTCGCAAAAAAATTAAACGGTAATGAACTGACGTTGTATCCTAAAAAAATATTAGATAACATAATTAAATTTTTAATGTAATTAATATGGGAAGGGTAATGACGTTTGCAAGTGCAACGCCTTATTTATGCCCTATATTTTTTGATAAATGAGTAATAAGGAGCAGCGCGAGATCAAGTGTTCCGCCGCTCTGTTTTTTAGTTTGCATGTGACTCAAGAAAATCATCCAGAGAGGAACTCCAAACAAATTTTCTTTTGCCAACCTTTGCAACTTTGATTGCTTTATTTTTTAACAGTAGCCCCATCTGAGTCGGGCGATAGTTAAACATTTTTTGCACCTCAGAAAGAGGCAGCCATTTACCAGTGTGTTCATTTTTTTCAAGCATAACTTTTAATTTTAGTTATGTAAAAATAAACTCAATGATTAATGGGCTATGACGCAAAAACCAACGGAATGAATCGTTATGAGTACTTAATGAATTAGCGGGTAAATATTTCTTTTATTCTTTTTCCTTTGTAGAGTTCCTGCTGTATAACGGTTCGTTGATTTTCATTGCGTAGCTCCTTATCTGATTTTAATTTATACCCAAGCACATCGTCCGCATGCCGCTTTTTAAGAAAAGGGAAATATAGATCGTAGAATTCAGCATAAAATTTATTCAACGAGATCGCCTTCATGTTTGTCATTTGTAGAGACAGTTCTATGATAAATAGCAATGATGTTTTAGTAGTATCGCC
>Ga0364881_10338_pt1 | contig 29393 bp, 29 predicted proteins | sample ExccelJu500001D4_5_FD_206923 | JGI IMG/M metagenome (GOLD analysis project Ga0364881, IMG submission 206923) | Enriched cells from Trout Bog Lake Hypolimnion, Wisconsin, USA - BchlTB.July30.5000.01.D4 | ecosystem: Environmental > Aquatic > Freshwater > Lake > Hypolimnion/Profundal zone | place...
GGTTATATACAATAGCTGTCCGGACAGCATTAAACCACCTTAGAAAGCAAAAAGCAAAGAAAAGAGCCGTATATATCAAAAGGTTTTTTGGAATGGAGGTAGAGCAGGAGATCAGGCAGACAGATTTTAATCATCCGGGTGTTATACTGGACAATAAAGAATATGCCGCTGTTTTGTTTAAAGCCCTGCAACAGTTACCTGAAAACCAGCGTGTGGCTTTTTTACTGGTTAAAACGGAGGACATGCGTTATGATGAAGTGGCCGAAATATTAGGAGTTTCTATAAAGGGCGTTGAAGGACTGATGCACCGGGCTAAAGAAAAATTAAGGAATGTTTTGAATGATTATTATAAAAGTTAGTATATGAGAAAAGATATCACAGAGCTGGTAGATAAAACTATCAACAGTTTAGATGGTCTTAATAGGGCTGAAGCACCTGGATATTTCTTAGCAAAGACAAAAGCGAAGCTTTACAGGTCTGAACAAAAAGAAGAACGTTTTCAGTTCCGCCGTCCGGTATTACTGATTGCAGTTCTTACTTTATTTCTTATAATGAACAGCCTGGTATTATTGCATGTACAATCAAATTCCAGATATACTCATACAGATAAGGCTTCCAATGTTGACGGGTTTGCAAAAGAATATGGATTTACAACTTCTGATTATTAATTCTATTTTATGAATACAAGCGGAAAGAATAAAATATTTACCATTATTGTAGTCGTTTTACTGATTGCCAATTCTGCTTCCATGCTATATTTCTGGTGGAACAGGAGCGATAGCAGGCCAGGTAAAAATGATCCACAGGATGCAAAAGCATTTATTATAAAAGAACTGGCGTTAAATGAACAACAAAAGTTGGCTTATCAGGAACTGAGGGAAGAGCATCAGAAAAATTTAAGAGATCTTCATGAATCTTTTAAAGATGCCAAAGAGCACTTATTTGATTTGCTGGATCAGGAAAACCCATCAGATTCGCTGGTTGAGCAGGCGTCTTTACAAACTGCACAGATACAACAGCAAATAGAAATGGCCACTTTTAATCATTTTAAAAAATTAAAGGCTTTGTGTAATGCAGAACAGAAAAAGAAGTTTGATTCCATTATCCGTGAGGCTATACGGTTAATATCTCCTCCACCACCTCCAAATGGAAATATTCAGAATCCACCACCACCTCCAATTAATGGAAACAATCCACCACCTCCAGCTTTGGATAACAGGCCATAATATTAAATATATAAAGGAATGAAAATAGGAACAGTAGACCTGTAACTGAAAACTATTGCCCTGAATAAACGTTATCTGCATTTTCTTTAACATATTCCTGTCAACTTTTTCCAAAGGTTTTTAGAGGAACTGCACTCTAATTATTAAATCAATTTTATGATTAAATCAATCTTTACAATTTTTTATATGGTTACAGTATTCATTTTACTGTCCACTGCCTGCAATAAAAGCACAGGTAGTTCGGTAACCAGTTCAAACACTTCTTTACCGGCAGTCTTTAAAAAATTCGACAGCAGCTTAGTTACGATTTATGTAGAGGGAGGTTATATTGTATTAAAAAGCAATGGTTTGCCCAATCATAAAAGTCCCTATTATAAAGGAACACAATGGGCTGCTACCATGTACGAAGCGTATAATGGAACCAATGCAAACTGGAATCAAAACCCTAATACGATTACTGCACAGAATTTAGTCTTTAAAATTCCATTGAACCCTTCAAAGTCAGCTTCTGTCAATGAAACGCCCATGGGGCCAATGGGTATTGCCACCAATGGGGTTTGTATCTTTAATCAGTATGCTGCAGGAAGGGTTGCTTTAACAGATGAAATTAATTCTTTTGATCAGTATAACGGACATCCACAGCAGAGTGGGCAATATCATTACCATGTAGAGCCACTGTTTTTAACCTCCAGGTCGGGGAGGGATGCTTTAATCGGATTCTTATTGGACGGATTCCCTGTATACGGACCTGTTGAGAATGGAAAAACACTCACGGATGCAGACCTGGATGCTTATCATGGGCATACAACTATAACGGCAGATTATCCCAATGGCATTTATCATTATCATATTACCTCAGATGCTCCCTATATTAACGGAACTGGTTTTTATGGAAGTCCGGGTTCTGTTACCAATTAATAACCATTCATTTTTTAGTAATTAAATTAAAAATAAAACATGAAAAAGACAATTGTTGCTTTACTGCTGATTACCGGGTTTTGCAATCATTCCCTGGCGCAGGATCAAATGCCGCCCAAGCCCCCCTCAGTTGAAGACCGGATCAAACATTTGAATGATGCCTTACAAAAAAGTATTACGATTACAAAAGACCAGCAAAAAAAAATTGATGCGATCTATAAGGATTTTTTTGTGCAGATGGATAAGCTGCATGTTCCACCACCGCCTCCACCACCTGTTGATGATAAGGGAAAACCCTCCAGTGCAGAAGTTGAAAAAATATGCAGGGAAAGGGATGACCAGATTCAGAAAATACTGGATGCAGGGCAGTATTCCAAATATCGTGAAGTGGAAAAATCCTTAAAGCCACCTCCACCACCAGTTCCAGCCTCACCTTTAAAAAAATAAGATGAAGCAGATCTTTTTAACAATATTGATAGGTATTCTGTTATTGGGTTGCAGCCATCAAAATAAAATGTCTGCTTCCCAATCCGGATTACCTGTCTACAATACTGCAGATTTTACACCAGCCTGGCCGGACGACACGGCTAAAACAGAAATACTGCCACACTATATACCTGCTTTTGTTTTTACTGACCAGAACGGAGAAACCATTACAGAAAAGACCTTTGCACATAAAATATATGTAACGGATTTTTTTTATACCAGTTGCCCCGGTATTTGTAAAACATTATCTTCTAACCTGGCAGAAGTACAGCAAACTTTTGAAAAGGACAGCGAAGTACTGATTTTATCTCATAGTGTAACGCCTGATTTTGATACGCAGGCACGGCTAAAAGTTTATGCAAAAACCTTTGGTGCAATTGATCATAAATGGTTTATGGTAAGAGGCAACAAAGATTCGGTATATACCATTGCAAGACAGGCCTATTTTGCAGATGAGGATTTAGGGTTACAGAAAAACACTGCTGATTTTTTGCATACGGAAAATATTTTACTGATTGATAAACAGAGAAGAATCAGGGGCATTTACAAAGGAACTTCCAGGCTGCAGATTGCAGATTTAATCAAGGATATTCAAGCATTAAAAAAAGAAGGATGAAACTAATTGTCTTATTGCTGATCTTTTTTGCAGGTTGTAATACTGGAGATAAAACTATTTCTACTTCACCTGTTAATAGTAATGACAAAGTTACTGTAATCCAACTTTCTCTGATAGCCGGAGATGAATATTTGTATTTCAAAAATGGGTACTATTATTATAAAGACAGTTTGTTTTCCGGTATAATTACAGCATTTTATCCCAACGGCAAGATTAAATCTCTAACCCGGATAGCCAATGGCCGGGAGGAGGGTTGTGCTACTACCTGGTATCCAAATGGGAATAAAGAGTCGCTTCGTTTTTATCATAACGGAGAAAAGGAAGGTGTTCATTATGGGTGGTGGGAAAATGGGAATCTGAAATATACCTATGGGTTTGCCCATGGTAATTATGATGGTGATTATAAAGAATGGTATGCAGATACTAAAATATTTAAACATATCATTTATAAAAACGGCACAGATCAGGAAGGTAAGGGTTGGCGCAATAATGGAAAGCTTTTTATGAATTATATTGTAAGGAATAAAAGAAGGTATGGTCTTTTAAATGCAGAATTATGTTATGCTTTAAATAAAGAAAAAGCATTGTATATTAAATAGATAAGTTATGCAAAATAAGGTTTAAGGGCAATTGATTCCATCATTTTCCTTTTTACCAAAAGGATGAATGTTCAGCATAATATAACCACCACCATTATAGGTTTGAGTTCCGGTTTTAAACCATTTTATAAAATCCAGACTGTGCATACCAATCAGCAATGGGCCTAATTTGATAGCACCACCTACCCATAACTGGCCCTGGGCATTATATTGAATGGGCATGTAAAAACCCCATTTTGCTGTTTCCCACCTGGGTGTAATAGTGAGTAAATTTATTTCCCTGGTTTTCAGATTGCTGGAAGGCTCTGTGGAATAGAAATTAATATTCAATTGACCATTAATGTAAAAATGGTTACCAAGGTTTCTGTCAACTGAAATGGTTAATCGGGTTGGATTGGCAATAGAGAAATTGCCATGCAGCGTATCCATTACATTAAAATAATGTGAAAGTGTATCCCTGATGCTTTTTAAATAATTCAACTGATTTAAAGCAGTAATCAGTGATGTATCAGTAGCTGTTGTTTTCGGGGAACTTGTATAAAACGAACTACTGGCTCTTTTATAATAATTATCACCCAGGTCCAGGATGCTTGCACCAATTTTCCAGTCGTAATTTTCGGAATTAATTTCTTCATCAGGGTAAGGGCTATAATTTCTGAACAAATATTCTACACCGAAATTCAGGTTAAAACTGGGAATCGTATTTTTTAAAAATAGTTTAGCATTTTTTGCGATTGAATAATTGTTTGAGGTTAGGTCATAATTGTTTGAGTATTCTGCCATAACAGATCCTCCCGTAAGCGTATAGAAATTAGAACCATTGGATGCAGCTCCCTCCTGATAAGTTAAGTGATTGGTATTGCCGGAAGCCCCGGAAACACCCCGGATATAGGCAAATGTTATTCCTGCACTTAAGCGGCTATTACTGGATTGTTGAATTATCCTGGAATAGTTCAAATTGATTTCTCCCCATGAATTAGTAGTACCAAAACCCTGTAAATAGGGTTGACTTGTATTGTCATGCAAAAAGCTTTGTGCCGAGCTAATTGTATCATTATAATAAAAGGGCCGTGTTTTGGAATTAAAGAATTCTCTTCCACGTACACCAAATGCAAAAGCTGATTTATTGTCAAGTTTAATTCTGAAATTAAACAGGGAAAAATCCAGGTTTTCATGCAAAAACCTGGATCTTATTCCAGGGGTAAATCCTGAATAAGCATTATTGTAATTTAATATAGAGCCATCATTAATTGTAAACATGGTATTGCTCATTACTTCCTGCATGGAGAAAAGAGAAAGATCCCATTTGTAGGCTGAATTAACTGTTGAAGCCGGATTCACATACATGGATGCTACGCCTGCATATGGTGAGCCATTGATAGCATGGTAGCTTTGTGCTTTAACTGTCCAGCCAAGCAACATGTAAATTGCAGATAACAATAGCCTGCCATAATAATTAATCATTCTCATTCCTTTCAGGGATATCTTTAAAGTAAAAACTGTTGCCCGGTAATTTGTATTTACAAGACAACAGTTCAAAGATGGTGAAAATACCCTGATTATTATAGTTTTTCTCCGTGCTGGCTCCAGTCCAACCCTTCTTTTTCTTCATCAGCAGAAACCCGCAAAGGAGAGATGATATCTGTAAATTTAAGTAACAATAAGGACCCGAAAAAGGCAAATAAGGATACCCCTACGATGGCAATCATGTGTACCATAAACAGTTTTGTTTCACCAAAGAAAAGTCCATTATTTACTACTGAACTATTAATGCTTTTATGGGCAAATACAGCAGTTAATATCATCCCTGTAATTCCGCCTACACCATGACAGGGAAATACATCCAGCGTATCATCAAGGTTAGTTTTTGTTCTCCATTCCACCATTAAATTACTAACAATACTACTAACAATACCGATGGTTAAGGAATGAGGAATACTTACAAAACCTGCAGCAGGTGTAATGGCAACCAGTCCAACCACTGCACCAATACAGGTACCCATTGCACTGGGTTTGCGGCCGCGAACTGCATCAAATATTACCCATGAAAATGCAGCTGCTGCAGAAGCGGAAGTTGTAGTTGCTAATGCGGTAGCTGCCAGCCCATTAGCTCCAAAAGCAGAACCTGCATTAAAGCCTAACCATCCAAACCAAAGTAATCCGGTACCCAACATTACATAGGTAATTCTGGCTGGAGTATGATTGGTATCATTTCTTTGTTTTAAATAGATGGCACTGGCCAGAGCGGCCCAACCTGCACTCATATGTACTACGGTTCCTCCTGCAAAATCCAGTACCCCCAGTTTATTTAAGATCCCATCCGGGTGCCAGGTGGCATGGGCTAAAGGTGAATAAATGAAAATACTGAAAAGAGCTATGAATAAAACATAGGAAGTGAATTTTATTCTTCCTGCGAATGCTCCGGTAATCAGGGCAGGGGTAATAATTGCAAACTTTAGCTGATAAAATGCAAATAATACCAGTGGTATGGTTGCAGCGAGCTTGATAGTTCCGTCTGCGGAAGTAATCGGCCCTCCTTCTATCACTCCTTTCATCATAAAATAAGATAATGGATTTCCTATTACTCCACCTATCGATTTTCCGAAGGAAAGACTGAACCCCACTACTACCCAGATAATGCTGATGATGGCCATGCTGATAAAACTTTGCAGCATGGTAGACAATACATTTTTTTTATTTACCATGCCTCCGTAGAAAAATGCCAATCCCGGAGTCATGATCAAAACCAATCCGGTCGCGCAAAGCATCCAGGCAATATCTGCATAATTTATATCAGGATTTGGTTTGGTGGGTTTAGGTAGGCTGGGAAAAATTAAACTGAGGATTACAATGGAAATCAACAATATAAAAGGAATAAAAGCAATCCGGCGGGTCATTGACATAACAAATCAGTTTTAATTATATATGAATGAGTGATTAAGATTATGCAAATATTATTCTGTTTTGTTGAAAAACAATAACATATTTTATTTCTCTATTTGATAAATACTAAAAAATCCCGGTTTTACCGGGATATTATTCAATAAGTGAAAGATTGATAATAAGTTAGAAAGTTCTGCCTGGATACACTTTAAGTGCGGCTTCCAGACAATCCATAGAAGCATCTATATCTTCCTTTTTAAGTACATAAGCGATACGTACTTCGTTGAATCCAAGGCCGGGAGTGCTGTAAAAACCAGTTGCAGGTGCCAGCATTACGGTTTGTCCGTTGAAACTGAACTCTTCCAGCAACCATTGTGAAAATTTATCCGCATTATCTATTGGTAAACGTGCTATGGCATAAAATGCTCCACCCGGATTAGGGCAAAATACCTGCTCCATCGCATTGAGCCTTTTTACCAGCAAGTCTCTTCTTGATTTATATTCTGATTTTGTAGTGTCAAAATAATCAGCAGGAAGATCAATTGCTGCTTCACCGGCAATCTGGGCAAAAGAAGGGGGGCTTAATCTTGCCTGCGCAAATTTCATTACTGCGTCATATACAGCTTTATTTTTAGTGACAAGTGCACCAATTCTGCCTCCGCAGGCACTGTAACGTTTACTGATTGTATCCATTAAAATTACGTGTTCATCCAATCCTTCCAGCTGCATGGCACTGATTTGCTGACCTTCATAACAGAATTCCCGGTATGCTTCGTCAGAAAAAAGATACAAATTGTGTTTAAGAACAATTTGTTTTAAGGCTTCCATTTCTGCAGCTGTATACAGGTAACCAGTAGGGTTATTGGGATTGCAAATGATAATGGCTTTAGTTTTGGCAGTTATTTTCTTCTCAAATTCTTCAATCCCTGGCAACGCAAAACCATCATCAATTGAAGAAGTAACAGGTATAACGTTAATGCCTGCAGCCACTGCAAAACCATTGTAATTGGCATAAAAAGGTTCAGGAACAATAATTTCATCCCCTGCATCCATACAAGCCATCATCCCAAAAAGAATGGCCTCACTTCCACCGGTAGTAATGATAATTTGGGTATAATCCACATTAATTCCAACGGATTGGTAATAGCCAACCAGTTTTCTCCGGTAACTTTCATTCCCGGCACTATGACTGTATTCCAGTACTTTAAAATCACTATGCCTTACGGCATCTAAAATTAGTTTCGGAGTTTCAATATCAGGCTGACCAATATTCAGATGATAGACTTTGGTGCCTTTTTTTTTAGCAACTTCAGCGAAGGGTACTAATTTTCTTATAGGTGAGGCCGGCATTAATTGGCCGCGATTACTAATTTGTAACATGTTATAAAGTTAATGTCCTTCATAAAAATCGCTGCATTTTGTGCAGCGATTTTTATAAGTAGTTTATTTTTTTTGGACTACTTCGCCCTCTATGGTTAATATCGTTGGTTCATCTATATTGGCAAATTTTACCGTTACTTTTTTACTGAAAGTTCCTTCAGTAGCTGCATTATACGTTACTTTAATCAGCCCTTCTTTTCCTTTTGCTATAGGTTCTTTAGGATAATCAGGTGTAGTACATCCGCATTCTGCAGTAGCTACTTCAACCACAAGGGGTTTATTGCCTGTGTTTACAAATGAAAAAGCATAAGTTGCCGGGACATTTTGTTTCAATTTCCCAAATGAATGTTTTGTATTGGTAAACTTTAATGCAGTCTGACTGAAAACATGCACACTTATCAATAAAAGAGCGAAAAACAATATTTTCTTCATATTCCTTTTTAATTAGTTGAAGCCTTTAATTTTTCTACAGCACCGTTAGCTGGTGCAGGATTTGCCTGTGCCTGAAATGTTTCCCCTTTAAAATTTACAATCTTACTAAGAGTTCCATTGTTAAAGAAAAGAGTAGCTTGTTTTACAAATGAACCATTGGTATAACCATTAAAACCAAGGGTAATAATAATAGACTGACCTGGTCCAAATTTTTTGCCTTTCTCATATTTAGGGGTGGTACAACCGCAACCAACCTGTACATTATCAATAGAAGCAGAATCCTGGCTGATATTTTTTACTGTGATATCATAAGAAGCTGCTTTGCCGAAAGGAATTTTACCAAAATCATACTGGTCATTTTTAAATTCCAAAATTTTGGTGATATCTGTTCCAGAACTATTTGTCTGTGCTTGTAAAAAGGAAAATGCAGGAATTGTTAATAGTAAAAAGAATATTTTTTTCATTTCAATTATTTTTGTGATAAAAATATGTAATCCGCTACTATTGCCGCCATTTTTTGGATATAAATTACTGCCAAATCTAAATTTTACAGATTGTTGTTATCTTGTAGCGGAATTTTGAACAAAAAAAACGTGAAAAGAATTATTTTATTCTAACTTTTAATTTTGTTTCATGGAACAAACCATTACCTTAACATATAAAGACGATATGCTTTCTTACGAAGGGTTCAGAAACCAGGTGCTGGAGGATTACCGCACCGCGATGATCAGTCGTGAAGCCAGTTTAATAGGCCGCCGTGAAGTATTAACGGGGAAAGCTAAATTTGGTATTTTCGGTGATGGAAAAGAAGTGGCACAGATTGCCATGGCTAAGTTTTTTAAAGCAGGAGATTTCAGGGCTGGCTATTATCGCGATCAGACCTTTATGTTTGCTGCCGGCCTTGCCAGTGTAGAGCAGTTTTTTGCACAATTATTTGCCGACCCGGATATAAATAATGATCCTTTTAGTGCAGGCAGGCAAATGGTATCTCATTTTGCAACCAGGAATGTAGATGAAAATGGCAGGTGGTTAGACCTTGCCAACCGTAAAAATATATCTTCAGATATGGCCCCAACGGCTTCTCAAATGCCCAGGGCAGTTGGATTGGCTTTTGCCAGCAAATGTTTCCGTAATACTCCTCAGCTGAAAGGATTTCATGAATTGAGCCATAACGGTAATGAAGTATGTTTTTGTACTATCGGAGATGCTTCCACCAGTGAAGGCCATTTCTGGGAAGCTGTAAATGCAGTAGGTGTTATGCAGGTTCCCCTGGCTATTTTTGTATGGGATGATGGTTACGGAATTTCAGTTCCTAAAGAAATTCAAACCACCAAGGGGTCTATTTCTACTGCATTAAGAGGATTAAAAAAAGAAGAAAACACCAACGGAATTGAAATATATAAGGTGAAAGCCTGGGATTATGCCGGTATGTGTGAGGTTTTTGAGGCTGCGATTCAGAAAATACGGGAAACCCATGTGCCTGCTGTATTTCATGTGGAAGAAGTGACACAGCCACAGGGGCATTCTACCAGTGGTAGTCATGAAAGGTACAAAGACCCTAAACGGTTGGAATGGGAAAGGGAATGGGATTGTATCAAAAAGTTCAGGGAATGGATTATCTCCAATAATATTACTACTGCAGATGAATTAAATGAAATTGATTACCAGGCTAAAGAGCAGGTCAGGGATTCAAAAAATAAAGCATGGGAAAAATTCCTTGCACCTATTAAAGTTCATGTGTCTAAATCAACTGAACTGATTCGTAATATGATGGTAAGTGATATGGAAGCTTATACTAATCTCCAGCAATTGGCTTCAGAATTACAATCCAATATTGAACCTTTCAGAAGGGATGTTTTAAAAGCACTTTCATTAGCTATAGAAACAGCGCCTTTATCTCCCTCTGTTCCTGCTATCAGGGAATATTATAATACCCTTTTGCAGGATAGTAAAAAAATGTATAATGCACATCTCTATAATGAAGGGCCTAAAAGCGCTTTAAAAGTAGAGGAAGTGAAGCCCTTGATCCCTTTTGATGCAGTTACAATTAATGCGTATGAAGTATTAAATAAATATTTTGATGCTTTGTTTGAAAACAACCCACTTGTTTTTGCTTTTGGGGAAGATGTGGGTTTTATAGGCGATGTAAACCAGGGCTTTGCCGGTTTACAAAAGAAACATGGAAAAGAAAGGATATTTGATACAGGTATCAGGGAACTTACCATTGTTGGACAGGCGATTGGAATGGCATTAAGGGGATTAAGGCCTATTGCAGAAATTCAGTACCTGGATTATTTATTATACGGACTGCAAACTTTAAGTGATGATGCAGCTACCACGCATTTCCGGACCTTCGGACAACAAAGCTGCCCATTGATCATCAGGACAAGGGGACATCGTTTGGAAGGTATCTGGCATAGTGGTAGTCCGATGAGCCTTATTATCAGTGCCCTGAGGGGTATGTATGTTTGTGTTCCCAGGAATATGGTGCAGGCAGCCGGTATGTATAATACACTCCTGAGAAGCAATGACCCTGCAATTGTAATTGAATGCCTGAATGGTTACCGCTTAAAAGAAAAGTTGCCGGTTAACCTGCTGGAATTTACAGTTCCGCTCGGTATTCCGGAAGTTGTAAAGGAAGGAAATGATATTACTGTTGTTTCTTACGGATCTACTTTAAGAATTATACTGGAAGCTGCAGAAAGACTGGAGAAAATGGGTATCAGTTGCGAAGTGATTGATGTACAGACTTTACTTCCATTTGATATACATCATCATATTTTACAATCTCTGCAAAAAACAAACAGAATTGTATTTGTGGATGAAGATGTACCGGGAGGTGCAACTGCCTATATGTACAATAAAGTAATGGAAGAACAGGGAGGATATAATTGGATAGATGTAGCCCCCCGAACCATTTCAGGCCAGAATCACCGGCCTTCTTATGGCAGCGATGGAGACTATTTCAGTAAACCAAATACGGAAGAAATCATTTCTGTAATTACAGAAATGGTAAATGAATAAATTTAGTATAGCGTTTTTAAAAATAATACAAAAACATCGAGAGGCTGTTTCCAAAATCAGGAACAGCCTTTTTTAATAACTGTATATTGGGTTAATCCCTTAAAAAAAGTGAAGAAAGGTTTGAATCAGGTATCCAGCATTCAGTTTTTTTGCCAAACCAATGATAACGGTTTTTTGAAACAAGGAAATAGATCCAGTCTCTGAAGGCAGCTGGCAGATAGATGCACCAATAGAATAATCGCGGAAATCCTTTTAATTCCTTCGCTATCAGTAACACTGCTTCAGAAGCTTTAAATAACTGTTGATCAATTATTAAGAAAATGGATTCCTGTTTAGTTTCTGAAATATGAAAGGATGCCAGTACTTTTTTACCTGTTTCACTTTGCTGGGATGCAAAACGAAACTTTTTAGCAGGATCATGCCGGATAATAAACTGCACACTGCCGCTGCAGAGATTACAAACTCCATCAAATATGATTACAGGATGGTTGATAGAGGAAGCTGCCATCTTCAAAATTACAACATTATGATGCAGAATGGAGGGTTTCTTATACCAGGTTTATTATTAAGGATACAGCATTAAACAGGTAAAAAAGAGGCTGTCTTTCTACAGACAGCCTCTTTTTATAGTGGTTATACAATTTATGCCATATTATGAAAAACCTTATTCACATCTTCATCCTGCTCCAACTTTTCAATTAGTTTACTTACATCTTCTGCCTGGGCATCTGTTACCGGAACCGTAGTGGTAGGTATCCATTCCAGTTCTGCACTGATGGGAGTAATACTTTTATCTTCCAGCGCTTTTTGTAGTTTACCAAAATCAACAAAAGCACAACGCAATACCAACACAGTTTTACCTTCATCATCCACACTTTCACCCAATTCATCCAGTCCAAAATCAATTAATTCCAGTTCAAGATCATCCAGGTCCAGTCCTTCGGGGTTTAATTTGAATACACCCATTTTGCGAAACTGAAAACTCACACTACCACTATTTCCCAATGCGCCGTTACCCTTATTAAAATGACTTTTTACATTCGCTACTGTTCTTACATGATTATCTGTAGCTGTTTCTACCAGTAATGCTACTCCATGAGGTGCATAACCTTCATATAGTATTTCCTCATAGCTGGAAGTGTCTTTACCCAAAGCACGTTTAATGGCAGCCTCAATTCGGTCTTTTGGCATATTTACACTTTTTGCATTTTGCATGCATCGCCTTAAAGCCGGATTGGTATCAGGATCAGGGCCTGCAGCTTTCACAGCAATTACAATTTCCTTTCCTACACGGGTAAACTGTTTGGCCATTCTATCCCAACGGGCAAACATGGTCGCTTTACGAACTTCAAAAATCCTTCCCATTATCTGTTAGATTTAAAGATATATGTATGTTGCTTGTCTGCTTACCAGTTTCTGTATTCCGGAAGTCTCAAATTGAGCTCCAATAGTACAGTTTGCTCAAGCGGTTGCAAATTTAGCTGATTGCGCCCTACAAACAAAAAATCCCGCTATTAGCGGGATTTTAAAGTAATTTATTTATTCAAAGTCCGAAGCTTTAGGCAAAACATCACTTAAAGGCGGAACCAGTTTACTATGTTTTCTACTGTAACCAAAGAAAACAATCAAACCTATAAACATCCAGATCACGGCACTTAATAAAGTGGTACCCCACAAACTAATGATCATTGACAGACAAACAATAATACCCAATATTGGAACCAAAGGAACAAACGGGGTTTTAAAAGGCCTTACCAGATGCGGATCACTTTTTCTTAAAATAATCACACCCAGGCAAACCAGTACAAATGCCAGTAATGTGCCAATAGACGTTAAATCACCAGCCACACTACCCGGTACAAATCCGGCAAAAGCACCTACAAAAATAAATAAGATGATATTGCTTTTATACGGTGTCCTGAATTTAGGGTGCAGTGCAGAAAATACTTTGGGTAATAAACCATCACTGGACATGGTATAAAACACACGGCTTTGTCCCATCAGCATCACTAAAATAACTGAAGAGAACCCGGCCAGGATTGCAATGGTTACTGATTTTGCCAGCCAGCCATAACCCTGCATATAGGTTTCAATCGCATAAGCTACAGAAGCTTCCTTACCAGCTTTTACAAAATCACTGTAAGGTGCAACACCTGTTAATACCCAGGAGAATAAAACATATAAAATAGTACAGATTACCAACGATCCAAGAATACCCATCGGCATATCCTTTTTAGGGTTTTTGGCTTCCTGTGCAGCTGTAGATACGGCATCAAAACCAATAAAAGCAAAAAATACTATCGCTGCCCCTTTTAATACCCCACCCCATCCATGATTAAAAAATCCGCTGTAGGAATAATAAGTGCCATCAGGCTGTAAAGCAGGCGGTGCATCTGCAGGAATTAAATAAGGGGTATGATTGCCACTTTTTACAAAACTCCAGCCCACAGCTATAAATACAAGTACAATGGCCACTTTAATAAATACAATTATTGCATTTACAATAGCAGATTCCTGAGTCCCTTTGATCAATAACATAGTAATCATTAACAGGATCAGTAATGCCGGAGCATTTACAATACCGTGGTGCATTACATTTGCAGCATCCAATGCCGACTCAAACGGCGAATGGCTCCATTCATAGGGTATGCTTCCTCCTACCAGCTTGTTTAAAAATTCACTCCATGCTATACTTACTGTTGCAGCACCCAATGCATATTCCAGAATTAAAGCCCATCCTATGATCCAGGCTACCAGTTCACCCATTGTGGCGTATGCATAGGTATAAGCACTGCCTGCTATTGGGATAATGGAAGCGAATTCTGCATAGCATAAACCTGCAAAAGCACATCCGATTGCGGCTATCAGGAAAGATAAGGTTACAGCAGAACCGGCATGCCCGCCTGCTGCAGCTGCTGTTCTTACAAACAAGCCTGCACCAATAATGGCACCTATTCCTAAGGCTACTAAATTGGTTGCTCCTAATGTACGCTTTAACCCTTTTTCTGAATCAGCGGCCTGGGATAAAAGTGTATCTAAAGATTTTTTTCTGAATAAACTCATAATACAGTTGGTTAAATTTTCAAATTTCGTTTTGCCAAAATAATCAATAAATCGTTTCGCTCTGTAAATGTTTTATAAATGTATAGTAAAACAATTTTTTTATATTGCCCCAAATTCATCTTATTAATGAAAAAAAACAGGTTAACCTACTATATCATCATCGCTATGATCCTGGGCGTGATTGCCGGATATATTGTGCATGAAAACGCACCTGATACTACTATCAAAACTTTTGCAGGTAATGTAAAGTTGTTGGGTACCATTTTTATAAGGCTGGTTAAAACCATTATTGCACCCCTGGTTTTCTCAACTTTGGTTGTGGGTATTGCTAAATTGGGGGATATAAAAACAGTAGGAAGGGTTGGCGGTAAAGCCATGCTCTGGTTTATAACGGCTTCCCTTACCAGTTTGCTGATAGGCATGGCACTGGTTAACTTTTTCAAACCGGGGTCCTATATAGATTTGTCACAGGCAGATAATAATGGCTTAAAAGACCTTATGGGCAAAAGCACTGAGTTTTCACTGGCAAGGTTTGTAGAACATGTTTTTCCTTCCAGTGCGGTAGAAGCAATGGCCAATAATGAAATATTACAAATAGTAGTCTTCTCCGTATTTTTTGGTATCGCGGCAGCTGCAATTGGCAAAGCAGCAGAACCTGTTATAAAAGTGATGGATTCACTGGCAAAGATTACCCTGAAAATTGTAGAGTATGTTATGAATTTTGCCCCATTGGGTGTATTCGGTACACTTGCTGCTGTAGTGGCAGAAAAGGGACTGGGCATTTTTAAATTTTATATGGTCTATTACGGTTATTTTGTATTGGGTATCATTTGTTTGTGGATGGTACTCAGTTTTGTGGGCTGGCTATTTCTGGGTTCCCGGATGAAGGAACTGTTTCGCAGAATTGGTAACCCTTTGCTTATTGCAGTGAGTACTACCAGCAGTGAAGCCGTTTTTCCTAAATTAACGGAAGAACTGGAAGATTTTGGTTGCAAAAACCAGATTGTTGCCTTTATCCTTCCTCTGGGTTATTCCTTTAACCTGGATGGCAGTATGATGTATATGACTTTTGCCAGCTTATCCATTGCACAGGCCTATGGCATTGCCATACCTATAGGCACCCAGTTAACTATGTTACTGGTATTAATGCTCACCAGTAAAGGTATTGCAGGTGTACCCAGGGCTTCGCTTATTATTGTGCTGGCTACTTGTGCCATGTTTAAAATCCCTCCTGAAGGGGTAGCATTGATTTTACCGATTGACCATTTTTGCGATATGCTCAGAACCGGTACCAATGTATTGGGAAATGCACTGGCTACCTGTGCCGTGAGTAAATGGGAAGGTTCATTAGAAAATAATTCCTCATCTTAGCAATTAATTATGTTAGTACAAATTATCCTATCCTTTCAGTGGCACCAGTTATTGCAACCTCAATTTTATATTGATAATGGCGGCCTCTGGTTATTACTATTTATTGTATTTGCAGAAACCGGGTTATTTGTAGGCTTCTTTTTGCCTGGAGACAGCCTTCTTTTTGTAGCAGGAATTTTTAGTAATAAACTGGCAGCGTACCTTTTTGACACCGGGAGTGATTTCCTGAACCTGGTATTGATTGTTGGATTAGTAACTATTGCTGGTATTTTGGGAAATATGGCAGGATACTGGTTTGGCAAAAGGGTAGGCCATGCCATGTATTCCTGGAAAGATAATTTATTGTTTAAGCAACATTACCTGCATCAGGCACATGACTTTTATGAAAAACATGGCGGTGGTGCAGTGATATTTGCCCGTTTTTTACCAATTGTCAGAACTTTTGCGCCCATTGTTGCAGGTATAGTGGAAATGGATAAAAAGAAGTTTCATATGTTTAACTGGATTGGCTGTATTGCATGGTCTACCACCATGCTTGCTGCAGGCCATTATTTATACCGTTTTTTCTTAGACCACTATAGTTTTGATTTAACCAAACACCTGGAAGTAATTGTACTGGTCATTGTTCTGGTAACAACAGCTCCTGTTATTCTTAAAATGGTATTTGGTAAAAAAAGAAAACCTGCCTAACAGTTAGTACTATGCAGCAAATCAGGAAAACTGTTTTTTCATTAACTGTTATTGTTGGTGCATTGGGTTTTTTCGTAGATATATTCGATCTTCTGCTGTTTAATATTATCCGTAAACCCAGCCTGGCTTCCCTTGGCTTGTCAGAATCACAGGTTTTATCTCAGGGAGAGCTGATTCTGAGCCTTCAGATGATTGGCCAGTTGATAGGAGGTATTGTATGGGGTATCATGGGCGATAAAAGAGGAAGGCTGAGCGTATTATTCGGCTCCATCGTATTGTATTCCCTTGCTTCCATTGCCAATGGTTTTGTAACGGATCCATTGCAGTATACCATCCTGCGTTTTATAGCCGGATTTGGACTAGCTGGTGAACTGGGTGCCAGTATTACTTTAACCAGTGAAATGTTATCCAAAGAAAAGAGAGGTATTGCGTCTACCGTTATTGCCACTACGGGAGTTTTTGGTGCCATTGCTGCTTACTTTGTATTTAAGTTATCCGGCGAAAACTGGAGATTCTGTTATTTTATAGGTGGCGGAATGGGTATCGCGCTTTTATTCCTGAGGATGAGTGTAGCAGAAAGCGGCATGTTTGCTTCCTTAAAACAAACTCATATTGTACGAGGAAATTTTTTCATGTTTTTTAATAATAAGGACCGCTTTTTCCGTTACCTGCGTGGTGTTTTAATTGGTGTACCTGTTTGGTATGTGATTGGCGTATTAATTACTTTTTCTGATAAGTTCGGTCAAGAAATGGGAATTGAAAATATAGAACCTGCCAAAGCTGTTTTATACCAGTATGCCGCATTGGTTCTTGGGGATGTAAGTGCAGGTTTATTGGGCAATTATTTAAAAAGCAGAAAGAAGGCCTTGTTTGTTTTTTATGCTATCCTCTGCTTTTTTATCCTGCTTTTCTTCCTGCAGAAAGGGGGGAGTGCTTTTCAGATGTACCTGATTTGTGCAGGACTGGGACTGGGATCCGGAATCTCTGTTTTATACATCACCATGAGTGCAGAACAGTTTGGTACCAACCTGCGTGCTTCTGCTGCTATTTCCATACCCAATATGGTAAGGGGATTTCTGCCCCTTGTTTTATTGCTGTTTAAATCTATCCGTTCCTATCCGGGTATCAGTTATATTACCGGTGGCTGGATTACCGGTGTTATTGTAATTGGTTTTGCCCTGGTTAGTACCTGGTATACCAAAGAATCTTATGGAAATGACCTGGATTTTATAGAAGAATAACCTGTAATTCTTTAAAATTCATTATTTTACCTTTCTAACTATTACCAAATGACTTCTATCCAGAAACAATATGCCCTATTATCCCTCCCCGTTATTGTAGGGGCATTGGGATATTTTGTAGATATCTATGATTTGCTGCTTTTCAGTATTATCCGGGTTAAAAGTTTAAAATCACTGGGGCTTTCTCCTGCAGATATTAAAGATTATGGTGCCCTTATTATCAGTGTTCAGATGATTGGTATGCTGATTGGGGGTATTGTTTGGGGGATTATGGGTGATAAGAAAGGCAGATTAAGTGTTTTATTTGGGTCCATTATCCTGTATTCCCTGGCCAATATTGCCAATGGAATGGTACAAAACACATTTCAGTATATTGTTTTCAGGTTTATTGCCGGATTCGGACTGGCAGGGGAACTGGGTGCAGGTGTTACCCTTGTTATTGAATTGGTTCCTAAAAAAAGAAGGGGAGTGGCTACTTCTGTTATGGCTGGTATCGGACTAACAGGCGCTGTTGGCGCTTATTTTATTTCCAAGTTGTTTGACTGGAGAACCTGTTACTATATTGGAGGTGTACTTGGTTTTATGTTATTGCTGATGCGTGTAAAGGTATTTGAATCCGGTATGTTTAACGAACTGAAAAAGCTGGATGTAAAAAGAGGCAATTTCTTTATGCTGATTAATAATTTCAACCGGTTTAAAAAATACATGCTCAGTATTTTAATTGGGTTACCTAACTGGTTTGTAGTAGGTATCCTGGTTACTTTTTCCAAAGAATTTGGTACAGAGTTTAAACTGGCACAACCGGTAGATCCCAGTATTGCGGTCATGACCACCTATGTAGGCGTATCTATTGGGGGCATTTTAATCGGTTTTATCAGCCAGTGGCTTCAAAGCCGTAAAAAAGCATTACTGATATTCCTGGTCATTAATATAATTGGCGGTATCATTTACTTTCTGCAAAACGGAGGTTCTGCAGTCAGTATGTATTGGATCTGTGCTTTACTGGGTTTTTCTACCGGATTCTGGTCCATATTGGTAACCATTGGTGCCGAACAGTTTGGAACCAACCTGAGGGCTACTGCAGCTACTACGATACCCAATATGGTACGCGGGTCTTTACCCATCATTACCCTGTTGTTCTATACCCTGCAACACCGGTTCACTTATGTGCAGAGCGGAATGATTACCGGAGTTATTATCAGCATAATTACCTTTGCGGCTGCTTTAATGATTGAAGAGACTTTTCACAAAGACCTCGACTTTCATGAACTGTAGCCACATTTAAATCTTTGAGATGAAATTGCTCATCATTCGTTTTTCTTCTATTGGGGATATTGTTTTAACCACGCCTGTAATCCGTTGCCTGAAATTACAGGTAAAAGATGCGGAAGTACATTTTCTTACCAAACATGCTTTTTCGCCCATCCTTGAAAACAATCCATACGTTGATAAAGTGATTTCCCTTCGTTTCAGCTGGGAACTGATGATCCATGAACTGAAACAGGAAGGCTATGATTATATTATTGACCTGCACCATAATCTGCGCACGCTTCGTGTAAAGAAGTCATTGGGAGTACCCTCTTTTGCATTCGATAAACTGAATATGCAGAAATGGCTGCTTACAGCCCTGCATATCAACAGAATGCCAAATATGCATATTGTGGACAGGCTGCTGGAAACAGTTAGCTTTTTAGGAGTGGTGAATGATGGGAAGGGACTGGATTATTTTATTCCGGAAAAGGATGAAGTGGCTGTAACCGATATTCCGTTATCCCATACTTTTGGCTATGTGGCTGTGGTGATTGGTGCGGCATTGAATACCAAGAAAATGCCGGTCCACCTCTTGCAAAAACTATGTATATCATTACCCTATCCGGTAATACTGGTGGGTGGTAAAGAAGATAATGATGCCGGAATGGCTATAGCTGCAAAAGACCCGATTAAAATATACAATGCCTGTGGTAAGTTTAACCTGAATGAAAGTGCAGACCTGGTTAAAAATGCCGTTACCGTAATAACCCATGATACCGGACTGATGCATATTGCAGCAGCTTTTCAAAAAAGAATGGTTTCTGTCTGGGGGAATACAGTGCCAGCATTTGGAATGGCTCCCTATTATGGCAATACAGCTACGCTGCATACAGAGTCTGAAGTCAGGAACCTGCGCTGCAGGCCCTGCAGTAAAATAGGGTATAAGAAATGCCCGCATAAGCATTTTAAGTGCATGGAATTACAGGATATTCCTGCTATTGTAAATACTACCATGTCATATATTAAGCCATGAAAAAAAGGCTGCCCGTTCAAGGCAGCCTTCGAAATGGTTTTTCTTCAGGATATAAATACTTTGCTAACCTTTAATTCTTTTAGACTCACTGTCCAGCCCTGATTGCCTTTGACGAGCCGATTTGATCTGATTACTGCCAAAGCGGTAGGTAAAATTGATCCGGAAAGTCTGACTTTCCCAGGAGCCGTGTGCTTTGATAATTAAACCACCAAAATTACTATTGGCACTCCAGGGTGATGTATGAAAGATATCGGTTGCAGAGAGCTTAACAGTTGCTTTTTTCTTCAGGAATTGTTTTTGTAAACCAAGGTCAATGGCACCCTGTGGTTTGGTAAACCAGGTAGCTCCCCAAACACTCGGTCCGCTGTACCATCCGCTCAGTTCTGCATTATAATCCTTGCCTAAATTAAAGCTCTGTTGCAGGTAAGCACCATATAAGGAAATGTTTGTAACCACATGTTTGGTGCCAATCTGCCCGTCCAGCATCTGGTAATTGTACCAGATATTGGCGTACCCTGTCCACCATTTTTTAATATTTACCGGAGAACCGATATTAAAGCTGATAATCTGTTCGGTGGCCAGGTTTTGCTGCTGCACATAAGTAGCATTACCGGTGGTATCTGTTACCTGTGTTGCATAGTCGCTTACATGGCTGTATCCGATACTGGTACTGATCGTCCCTTTAAACACATGGGCCAGTTCTATATTATCCGTGTATTGGGGTTTCAGGAAGGCATTTCCTTTTTCATAAGTTAATTCATCCAGTTTATTTAAAAAGGGGTTCAGGTCCTGGTAATTAGGCCGGTCAATTCTACGGGTATAAGTTAAGTTAAAGGTGTTGTTCTTATTTACATTCCAGGAAAGCACAGCATTTGGAAAGAAATCCAGATAGCTCTTTTTTACATTGTCATCACTCTGCACAATACTATCTGCTCTGGTCAGCAGCCCCTGGCTATTCGTCTGTTCCATGCGCAAGCCCGCCTGTATACTCCATTTTGTATTCAATTGTCCCTGGTAGTTGATATAAGCAGCATTCACATTTTCTTTGTATAAGAAACTATTGCTCTGGCTCAATACCTTAATGGTGTTACCTCCAATTACATTGTAAAAGTCAAAGCTGTTCCAGGTTTTAACATAAGAGAATTTAGCACCATAGCCCAGTTTCCCCTTCCACGCTTTCTGTTCTGCATCAATTTTAGCAGTATAGATATCAATATTGGTAGGCGTATTGTTTTTGTTAATAATGGAATACAATAAATTACCCGATGCATCATAATAGTTATTAGGCTGATAACTGGCTCCTGTACTTCTGAAAGTACCATAATCCCCATCAAAATTAATTTCTTTGCCACTGGTATCTGCATACCGGTAATTGACATTATAATTCCAGTTGTCTCTTTTACCCGGAATAGTATTGGTAGCTACCAGCTTTTTTACAAATGCACCTGTTGGGTTATAATAGATATCTGTATTACTGGAGGAAGTCCAGGTATGGTCCGACAAGTTAGAAGTAACCATCACACCCAAGGTGTTTTTGTTATTCAGAAAGAAATCTGCTCCAGCTTTTGTATTGAAACTTTTATTGCTGTTTACATTAACTGCATGCTGGTCGTAGATACTATCTCCCTGCACCCGGTAAAGATCCAGCGTATTCTGGTTATCACCAAGATTCCCACTTACATTCCCAAACAAGTTTACTTTTTTATTCCGGTAATTCAGATTCAGTCCCGCATTGCCTTTTGGTGTAACTCCCTGCACCAAACCCAGGTTAGCAGTACCATTGGTACCATATTTTTTGTTCTTTTTCAGCTTTATATTAATAATTCCGGCATTACCACTGGCATCATATTTAGCACTGGGGTTATAGATCATTTCAATAGTTTCAATATCATTGCTGTTGATGGTTTTTAAGTATTCTGCCAGGTTTTTGGAGTCCAGCTGTACCATTTTACCATCAATATATATTTTGGTGCCGTTCTTACCCCGCATAGAAATATTGTCATTATTATCTACCTGCACACCCGGGCTTTTCTGTAATAATTCCAATGCATTGCTACCTGTGGCATTGATACTGCTTTCTACATTATACACCATTTTATCAGCTTTAACTTCAATCATGGGTTTTTTGGAAACGACAGTCACTGCATTTAACTCTTTTATGGCAGGTTTAAGTGTCATATCTCCTAACTTAAGCTGATCTCCCGCTTTCAGTTCAAAAGGTTTGGAATATACGGTTTCATATCCCAGGCTGGCATAACTTAACAGATAATTCCCTGCTTTTCTGGCTGTTATTTCAAAATTGCCTTTGGTATCAGAAATTCCTGTTTTAACAAGACTACTGTCTGTAGATTTTAATAAGGATACCATAACATGGGTAAGCGGACTCTTTTTTTCATCTTTTACATTTCCTGTAACAGTTGTTTCAGTTTGTGCATTTGCCTTTGTTAGTGCAAAAAAGGAAAATAAAGTAATGGTTGCTATTGATTTCATAAATTGATTCGTTGTTGTACAGTACAAAGATTGGTACTTTGCATTGCATAATACATGGTTTTATAATGAACGGTAGTTGTTAATGATAAATGGTGTTTATTACTTCCTCAGTTATACGCGTATTTGTATGAAAGGTTACAGGAGGTACTATTGTTTGGGAAGAACAGTTGATAATCAGGATAAGTGGTAAAGAGTTGCCTGTTAAACAAGAATACAAGATTGGTATTCAATTATTTAGAAAGATAACATAAAAAAACCCGACTGTCTAAACAATCGGGTTCACAACTAAAAAAGGAAACATTTATAAAGTCTTCAGCACATCATTCATATTTCTAACGGCATCAGCACTTTTTGCAAAAGCAGCTTTTTCTGCTTCATCCAGTTCAAAATCAATGATTTTTTCCCATCCATCTTTTCCAATTACAACGGGAACGCCCATGCAAATATCTTTTTGTCCGTATTCCCCATCCAGATAAACACAGGCAGTAAATAATTTCTTTTCATCCCTTACAATAGCTTCCACAACGGCAGCTCCGGCAGCACCGGGTGCATACCAGGCAGATGTACCCAGTAATTTGGTTAAGGTAGCACCACCCACCATAGTATCTGCTACAATTTTATCCTGTTGTTCTTTGGTTAAGAATTTAGTAACCGGTACACTGTTCCAGGTAGCCAAACGAATCAAAGGAATCATGGTAGTATCTCCATGTCCGCCAACCACTACTGCATTCAAATCACCTGCACTGCAACCCAGTGTCTGGCTTAATTGATATTTAAAACGGGCACTGTCTAAAGTACCACCCATGCCAATAATCCTGTTTTTAGGCAATCCGGTAGATTGTAAAGCCAGGTAAGTCATAGTATCCATTGGGTTGGAAATCACCACAATAATCGCATCAGGAGAATATTTCAGAATATTTTCAGCCACACCTTTTACAATACCGGCATTGGTACCAATCAGGTCTTCACGGGTCATACCTGGTTTACGGGGAATACCAGAGGTAATTACCACTACTGCACTACCTGCAGTTTTGCTGTAATCTCCGGTTGTTCCGGTAATGCGGGTATCAAAACCCAGTAAAGCAGCTGTTTGCTGAATGTCCTGTGCTTTACCTTCTGCAAAACCTTCTTTAATGTCCAGTATCACCAGTTCGCTGGCTAATTCTTTACGGGCAATATTATCGGCACAAGTAGCTCCAACGGCTCCGGCACCTACAACTGTTACTTTCATAATAAAACAATATTTATATGTTGATATTAATTTGCGATGCGAAGTTACAGCCAATTATAATGCAACGGAAGGCAGGGACTGATGATTTGCGTCAGTTATTAATCAGTTCTTTTAACTCTTTAATTTCAGCACCTTCCCTGAATTCCTTTACAAATTGCCCCCGGGCATTATAAACGGCCATATAGGGGGTAAAGGCAACTTTGTAAAATGCAGGCAGAAAATATTTGGGGTCTCTTCCAAAAACCATGTTGGAAAAGCTATCCATGCCATACTGGCTTTTAAAAGCATTTATTTCCGGTAAAGGATGAAAGCTAACCCAGATAAATGTGGCATTCTGCAATTCAGCCTGGCCCTTTACAATTTGTTTCGCTTCATACTGGCAATGGCTGCAATCCGGACTAAAATATATAATCACTGTTGCTTTGTTTTTTGGAATACTGTCGGTGGTATACACTGCACTATCAGGCCTGATTAATGAAAAAGCAGGTATAGTGGGGAACTTTTTGTAAATGGGTAAACTATCATTCTCTGTGTTCTGAGCAAATGTTGCCACAGAAAATAAAAGGGTAACCAGTATCAGCACATAATTTTTTTTCATACTGTTTAATATTAAGGGTTTCAAAAAGACCAACACAACTAATCAGCTTTGGCTGCAGCTTCCATCATACGCATCTGTTTGGCATCCTGTAAAAATTCAGAAGCAAAGATGAAATTATTCAGTAACTCATTTTTACTGAAAATAATGTCTTTATTACTGCCTTCCCATTGTTTTCTGCCTTCATGCAGGTACACAATATGGTCGCCAATTTCCATCACACTATTCATATCATGGGTCACCACAATGGTAGTGATCTGGTATTCGTTGGTAATTTCTTTAATCAGTTTATCAATCAGTAAAGAGGTTTGCGGATCCAGCCCCGAATTGGGTTCATCACAAAACAAGTATTTTGGATTCAGCACAATGGCACGGGCAATACCCACTCTTTTTTTCATTCCACCACTTATCTCTGAAGGGAACTTTTTATTCGCCCCGGTCAGGTTCACCCTGTCCAGCACTTCATTCACCCTTTTCGTCCTTTCTGCCAATGACCAGTCCGTAAACATATCCAGTGGAAAACGCACATTCTGTTCTACTGTCATAGAATCAAATAAAGCAGCACCCTGAAACAGCATCCCAATCTGCTGGCGCAGCATTTTGCGGTCATTTTTATTCAGGGTCAGCATATTTACCTTATTAAAGTAAATTTCTCCATGATCCGGTGTAAACAAACCAACAATACATTTGGTTAATACGGTTTTACCACTGCCGCTGGTACCGATAATTAAATTACACTTACCCGCCTCCAGTACAGCACTGATATCTTCCAGTATTACCCGGTCGCCAAATGATTTTTTTATGTTTTTAATTTCAATCATGAATACTGCAATCTACTATAATACTTCAATTTGGTTTCTTAATAAATCAGAAAATTCATCTCTTTTTCTAATCAGCAAAGCTGTTTCATTTTTAAAGATAATTTCTGCGGGTTTAAACCGGCTGTTAAAATTGCTGCTCATTTCAAAACCATAAGCACCGGCATTGTAAAAAACCAGGTAATCGCCCTCCCTTACTTCATTCAGTTTTCTATCCCAGGCAAACGTATCTGTCTCACATATATTCCCCACCACCGAATATTTTTTCTGTTCCCCTTCCGGGTTACTGATGTTTTTTATTTTATGGTAAGCATCGTAAAACATCGGGCGTATCAGGTGGTTAAAACCACTGTTTACCCCTGCAAAAGTAGTAGCAGTGGTTTCTTTCAGCACATTCACTTTAGTAATTAAATAACCACATTCGCTTACCAGGAATTTTCCGGGTTCAAACCAGATCTGCAGGTCTTTTGCTATTGGATGCGCATCAAATGCTTCTTTCACTTTTAAAGCCAGTAACAGAATATCTGTTTCTGCATCATCCTTTTTATAAGGCACTTTAAAGCCACCGCCCAGGTCAATAAATTTCAATTCTTTAAAATGAGGGATCAGGTCAAACAGCACAGCAATTCCTTTAATAAACACTTCCACATCTTTTATCTCACTACCGGTATGGATATGCAGGCCCTGAATATGGATATTGTATTTGTCCACCAGCTCAGTAATGAGTTTCAGCTGATCGGCCGGAATACCAAATTTACTTTTATCATGCCCTGTGGATATTTTAAGGTTGCCACCGGCCATAATATTCGGGCGCAGGCGAATACCCACGGGATAGGAATGGCCGTATTTTTTACCAAATTTTTCCAGGTTAGAGAGGCTGTCTATATTGATATGGATACCCAGTTCCTGTGCTGCTTCAATTTCTTCAAATGCAATGCCATTGGAGGTATAGAGCACTCTGTCCGGACTAAATCCGGCATGCAGTGCCAGCCTGGCTTCATTAATAGAACTACAGTCAATATTGGCACCAATATGCAGAAAATGCTTTAATATATTAATATTGGTCAGTGCCTTACAGGCATAAAAAAATTTAACGTTACTGCCGGAAAAAGCGGAGGTTAACCGTTCGTATTGTGCTGTAATTTTTTCGGAATGGTACACATAAAGCGGAGTTCCAAAAGTATCTGCTGCTGTTATTAATTGCTGGTCTGTTAAATGTTGTGCCATATTGCGAAGATAATTGTATGCTTGTTTAATTGGTTACTGTAAAATGAAAAATCCTGTAAACGAAAACGCTGACAGGATTTTTTGTATAGTAATTTTTCGTGTGTATTTATACTATGGGTTCATCCTCCGGTGCAGGGTTTTCCTGATCAGTATCAGTCGCTTCGTCCTGCTTCTCTATCAGTTCACCCACTTCATTTACTGTTAAAGGAGATATTTCCCCGGTGGGGGGCAACGCTTCTTCCGGAACGGCATTCAGGGCAGAAGTAAAATCTTCCGGACGGATCATCGTTCCTTCAATCAGTTGTTCTGCCAGCACTTCTTTAATTTTAGGCAGGTCTTCGGTAGAGTTAATACCAAAATAATCCATAAAGTTTTTAGAAGTACAATATACCAGCGGGTGACCCGGCAGTTTTTCATTTCTGCCCTCAATTACAATCAGTTCTTTTTCCAGTAATTTCTGAACACTGTAATCACTGTTTACCCCTCGGATCGATTCTATTTCTCCTTTGGTAATGGGTTGTTTATAAGCTACAATGGCCAGTGTTTCCAATGCAGCATTGGATAAACGTTTTAAAAATTTATCCCCGTTCAGCTGGGCAATGGTTTTGTGAAACTCTTTTTTAGTGAGGAATTGCCATCCACCGCCGCTTTCCCTCATTTCAAAGGGATAAAATTCCGACGCATATTTTTCCCGGATACCCTGAACAGCAACATTTACCTGTTCTATAGAAATCCTTTCTTCCATAAAACCAAATGCATTATTGATCAGTTCTGCAATATCCGGGTTCGTCAGTGGTTTTTCACTGGCAAAGATGAGCACTTCAATATGCGGTATTATGGCACTTATTTCCAAGGGTTAATAAAATTTGAAAGTTTATCCTTCCAAAGCGGCTGCACCACTCACGATTTCAGTTAATTCAGTTGTAATAGCTGCCTGCCTTGCACGGTTATAAGACAGTTTCAGTGCTTTCAGTAATTCATTGGCATTTTCACTCGCTTTATCCATGGCCGTCATCCTGGCGCCATGTTCACTTGCATTACAGTCCAGCACCGCTTTAAATAATTGCGTATTCAATATTTTAGGCATTAATTCAGCCACTAAAACATCTTTCTCCGGTTCAAAGATAAAATCTGATTTTTTGGCTCCTTTTACAGCCACCACTTTAGGGATGGGTAAAAAGGGTTCAGCCACAAAACGCTGGGTGGCAGCATTTTTAAATTCGCTGTATACAATCTCAATTGCATCAAATTCTTTATTCTCAAATGCTTTAATGGCAGCCTGGGCAGCAACCTGCACATTTTCAAAACTCAGGTGATGAAACAGATCGCGGTAGGTATCGCTGGCTTTGTAACCAGATTTCAGCATACTTTCAAAACCTTTTTTCCCGATATTCCAGATAGTTACATTTCCTTTTTTTAACTGGGTATCATACTTTTCTGCAATGGTTTGTTTAGCCAGTTTAATAATATTGGAATTATAGGCACCGCATAATCCGCGGTCACTGGTAATCACAATCAGCAGCACTTTCACCACTTCTCTTTCTTCTGCCAGTTTTATACCCGAAGCACCTTCACCACTGCTCACGATATTACTTAATAATTCCTGCAATTTTTTGGCATAAGGCCTCATTTGAATGATGGCATCCTGTGCACGGCGCAACTTAGCGGCACTTACCATTTTCATGGCTTTAGTAATTTGCTGTGTGCTTTGAACACTTTTAATTCTGTTACGAACCTCTTTTAACTGACCGGCCATTGACGTAAAGTTTACTTTTTTAAAAGAATCTTTAAAGTTAAGGGGCTGTGCGGATATAATAACAGCCAGCACACCCTGTAACCCAGGTAAATTTGGCTGCAAAAGTAGCAGAAATAGCCCTAAATACAAGCGGTTTTAAAAAAACACCCTAAAAGCCAGTTTTCACCTCCTATCCGGAAGGATTTTCTGTTATCCGGGTATGTCAATTGCCATCGGGCCAGTTCCAAAACAAACCATAATCAAATCAATATTGCTTTATAACAGATAGATACCTGAAAGTAGAAGCAATGACATTTTATAGAAATTTAGCATAATGATAATATCATGTTTAGCTAATGATATTATAATCACTTATTATTAGGATATCATTAGGGTATCTATATAGTAATATTAGGTTATCATTGGGGTAACTGTCAAGCAGACTTCAAATTGTCTGCCATTTATTATTCTTTAGTTTCAGTATAGATAAAAAGCTTAATCTTTATTTAATAGATTGAAATACAACTTAAATCAATTGATTCTGGTAATTATTAGAACCTCTTTTGCCCAAAATGCCCGGAAAAAGCTACCCGGTTACCGAACATTTTAAGAGGATAGGCCCTGTTAAATTATCTTTGACAGACTTGGAATTTTTTTGCATTCATTTTCAGATTGGCCTAAACTTATGAATATCAGCACTTTTACTGCATTTAAAAGCCGGAATTACCGGTTGTATTTTATAGGGCAATCCATTTCCCTCATCGGAACCTGGATGCAGCGAACGGTGGTAAGCTGGGTCATCTATTCCTTAACCCATTCTAAGTTTATGCTGGGGGTTACCTTATTTGCCAGCCTTTTTCCTTCTTTTTTATTCTCTTTTATTGGTGGGGTGGTGGCCGACCGGTATAACCGGTTTAAACTATTATTATTAACACAGGCAGTATCCATGATCCAGGCCATCTTATTATCGGCTCTTGTCTTTTTTCAGCATTATACGGTTTGGGAAATCATTGCCATCAGTGTATTATTGGGAATAGTGAATGCTTTTGACGTTCCAGCCAGGCAATCACTCGTTTATGATATG
>Ga0364881_10339_pt1 | contig 29334 bp, 21 predicted proteins | sample ExccelJu500001D4_5_FD_206923 | JGI IMG/M metagenome (GOLD analysis project Ga0364881, IMG submission 206923) | Enriched cells from Trout Bog Lake Hypolimnion, Wisconsin, USA - BchlTB.July30.5000.01.D4 | ecosystem: Environmental > Aquatic > Freshwater > Lake > Hypolimnion/Profundal zone | place...
GGACGCACAACGTCGCATTCAATATTGCCCTGATCTTCTTTGGCTTTGCCTGTCTGGTGAGCGGCTACCTGGTCTTCAAGTCCGGCTACTTACCCAAATTCATCGGCCGCCTGCTGCAACTTGCCGGCGTCTGTTATCTGGTCGGGTGTTTCGCAGCGCTGTTTGCGCCGGCGTTCTCAGACCTGATCACACCGGCCATCCTCATCCCACCATTGATCGGCGAATCGGCTCTGTGTTTATGGTTATTGGTCAAGGGTGTCAACGTCGAGAAATGGATCGAGACCGTACGCTCGGCAGACAGGCGCGCGGTGAAGGAGTCGGACGCGACCGAATAGAAATCGAAAAAACCGGGGTCACGAAAAGGCCGGGGTCAGGTCCGGAAATCGAACACACCCCTGCAATCGTTGATTGGACGGCAAGATGTCCGGCAGCCCGCGCTAGAATTCCACGCAGTATTGCAGTGTTCCACAAAACAGCCGCATCACGTGGAAAGGCGCATGGATGTTGGCTTTGCTGAGGTGATGTGCGCCACAAGCACATTCTTTTTTTTGAAATAACAAAGCCACTCTCCGTTAGAAGTCGGATCCGAGTGGTTTTCTTTTTTAGCGGCTAAAGAAGTATTTTATTTTGCCGCGTTTTTGTACGATCAACCGATGATCTGCTTGATCGATAATTTCAGGGCAGCCTGATCGTCGGCACTGAGCCGCCCCAATTGCTTGATCACCAAACCCTGCTCCAGTGTTGCCATGATTGGTTTGACGACAGAAGGTTTTAATAAATTGGCGTTCTGCCAGTGCGTCAGCAACGTATCCGCAAAATCAGGATTGGGCCGTACCTGGCTGGTGATCGCCATCAAAATCACATCGGGACGCGACAGCGCATAAGCACGTTGCGAAATGATGACGGCAGGCCGTTTTTTGATGTGACTTGATTGGTAAACGGAAACGGAACCAGCACCACATCACCAAACTCAAAGGGCATCGTAAGCCTCATCGTCCGGATTGTCCCATACGGCGGCAAAGACCGGCACGCTCACTTGTGCTGCACGTCGGGTCAGTGCGCGTTCTTGCTCCCTGAGTCGCAAGAAATCGACAAAGTCATCGACTTCGGCCAACCGGTCCGGCGGCAAGGATTGAATCTTCTCAATCAACAGCTGTGTATTAGCGATCATCGTACGTCGTTCCTTTCTATGCCGATTATCGGCCAGTCTGTGCCAGCACCGTATCGATTATTTGGGACACAAAGCGTTGCTGCGCTTTGGGTAGCTGTGCAATTGCCTCGATCTGTTGTGCCACACCTAATTTCTCTGCCAGTTCCAGTTGTGTCCATCCGCGCTCCATTCTGAGTTGCGCGATGCGCAAGCCAGGCGCGACACAAATGCTTTGTCATCCGTTGCCATGATCTCAACCCAATTGCAGTATGTCGATGCCATAGCTTACGCCAGTTTTTTTGAGCAAGGGTTGACAATACGCTTATTAAGAGTCGCAATCAAGTCAGTTATTTTTACGTCTACATCCTTGATAAGTTTTTTGGCGGAGAGACGATTTATGGCACGCTCGCTCCGCTTCAAAATGGGAGTCCAGCAGAGAGTCAACGTCCCGTTTTTAACAGCTTCAGCTATTTACTTTTATCGCGCAAAATGGCGGCTTAATGAACATATCGGATGGTATGCTAAACATTATCAATAAGGTGTTTATGATATTTGACGGGTGATTTGGATTTTTTAGGGAAAAAAAAGCCCGAATAAAATCGGGCTTCGTTGGAAAGTTCGCGTTGTGGATAACTTTCGACTTTCGCAACTATTTGAATTTACTGAAATAAATGGGGTGATCGATGGGGCTCGAACCCACGACAACAGGAATCACAATCTGACTGGATGAATAATCCTGAAAGCCTGGAAACAATTAAGCGCAATAGAATCAAATAGTTAGGTTAATTTTTTTATTCTCACATACGCTGAAATATGCTGGGCATATTTGGGCTGGTGTCCCACTACTGTCACTTTCACAGCACAAATGAGTCGATTGATGGCTCCCACTTCTCATTTATTTTTTAATTTCAACGATTTTATTTTTCGACTTATGTACTAATTTCGCATACAGATCAACATACGATTCCACCATTTGATCAGCCGTAAAATAATTCCAATATCTGGCTTCAGCATTACGTCCCATAGTTGCGGCCAATTCAGGGTTGTTCCATAAATAGACCAAGGCATTTCTTAATGCCACATCATCACTTGGCGGCACAACCAGACCAGTTTCATCTGCGATGTTGATGTACGTAGTACCGGTACCAATCTCACTGGAAATCATTGGCTTGCCAAACATTGCTCCTTCCAGCAATGAAACACCAAACGCTTCAGAGCGTAAATGGGAAGGAAAAACCACCGCATAACAAAGCGTCAGAAGTGCAACCTTATCTTCTTCCGGCAGCAACCCAAGAAAGAAAACGTTTCGCAAACCAAGACTTTCTGCCTGTTCTTTTAGCTCTTGTGCAGTAGGGCCGGCTCCGACAATGACCAGGGGATAATCGAGACCCTTGATTGCATCCAATAAAATATGCAAGCCTTTGTAATAACGAATCACACCAACAAACAACAAAAATTTGGGGCCGATTTTATCGCTCCAATACTTCAATCTTTCTACAGACGGCAAATGATAGGTTGCCTTGTCCAGACCGATAGGTACGACGCTGACTTTATCCAATGTTTTCTGTAAAACCTCACTGGTAGCCAGATAATTCGGTGACGTAGCGACAATGTGATCCACACTCGACAAGAACTTATTCATTAATGGCCGGTAAAGTGCAAGTAACTTTTTTTGACGAACGATATCTGAATGATAGGTAACAACCATGGGCTTTTTGACTCTGGTTGCAAAGTGAACCAAATCCATGAATGGCCATGGAAAATGATAGTGAATTACGTCTGCCTTCTGAGCGAGCTTATAAAATCTTAAAAACACAGAAGCCGAAAATCCTGTAGAAGCAATCTCAAAACTCAGTTTGGCGCGATGCGCCATGTAACCATCTAGCTCTATCGTTCGTGCAACCTTATGTGGGGTCAACGAAAGTACGTCAGTCTGCACACCAAGCTTAACTGTTCCTCTGGCTATCTGATTGATTACCTGTTCTATCCCACCTACCGTATCGGGGTGTGCCGTCTTATAAAAGTGTAATACACGCATCGTTCAACCTGACTATTTGACAATTGATTTAAACCATACCGAGTATGGTTGTGCCAGCCACCATCGCAAAGGTAAACGTCCGTGGTATTTTTTAACAATTGCCATTGATTCTCTATAGTGCAGACGTCGGTTTTTCTGCGTTTTGCTTTGCACATGTTGACGGTTTACTGCCACATACTCATCAAGAAATAATAAGGGGCCGAACCGTTTAATTAATTTCCACCATAAATCGTAATCCATCGACATATGTAAGGATTCGTCCACACCACCAACAGCTTTCCATGCAGAACGTCGGATAAGCGTAGAGGGTTGTGAAATTATGCAGCGCACCGCCATGCGACGTTCATTAAATGGTTCTACCCGGACAGTGGAGCGCCGTCCGGACTTTTCAGTAACGTTCCAGCAACGGCCATACACTGCCGGCAAATCAGGGGACTTCTCCAGCGCTGCCACAAGCTTGGTTAAACAGTCTGGCAAGAACCAGTCATCACTGTTGAGCCAACAGACATAAGGAGCACTGCCAAAAGCTATTCCTTCGTTGATCGCTGCAGCCTGACCGTTGTCTGAATGGCTGCGCCATCCAGCAAGCCGGCTTTCCCACTTGCGGATAATGTCCAATGAATTATCTGTCGATCCACCATCCATAACAAAGACCTCAACCGGTATGTTTTGCTGAAAAATCGACGTCAGCGCATCATCCAGATAGAGAGCTTGATTAAAAGAAGGGACAACAACAGTCACCAAAGGTGTAGGCATATTTTTTTATTTAATTTCTGCTTTTATTCAAAAAATCTTCATAAGCCTGAGCAATACCCGCCTGCAACGAAGTCTTGGCCTGCCAGCCCAGATCACGCATTCTGTCAACATTCAACAATTTACGCGGTGTGCCGTCCGGCTTACTGTCATCAAACACAATGCTGCCCTTAAAGCCAACAATATCTATGACGGCAAGAGCCAGTTCCCGTATCGTGACATCCGTTCCGGTGCCTACATTGAACAAGCCCTCTTCAATGCCGGATTCCATTAAAAATACACACGCGTCGGCCATATCATCGACATACAAAAATTCTCGCATCGGCTTGCCTGACCCCCACACAACCAATTCACTCGCCCCACTCACCTTGGCTTCATGGGCCTTGCGTATGAGTGCCGGCAGCACGTGGCTGTTGTTGAGGTCATAGTTGTCGTTGGGCCCATACAGATTCGTCGGCATCGCTGAAACATAGTGCGTACCATACTGACGGTTGTAGCTTTCACAGAGTTTAATACCGGCTATCTTGGCGATGGCATAGGGCTCATTGGTGGGCTCGAGTGGGCCTGTCAGCAGATATTCTTCTTTAATCGGTTGCGCACAGTCTCTTGGATAAATGCAGCTCGAGCCAAGAAACAGCAATCTTTGCACACCGGCCTGCCAGGCCGCATGCACAATATTCGCTTCCATGACCAGGTTCTGATAGATGAATTCAGCCCGATACGTATTATTGGCATGAATACCGCCAACCTTAGCCGCAGCTAAATATACATATTCAGGCTTTTCTTCAGAAAAAAACCGGGTAACAGCAGACTGGTCTGTCAGGTCCAATTCAGCATGGGTCCGTGTAATTAAGTTGGTATAACCCAGTGCACTTAATTTTCGGGCTATAGCTGAGCCAACCATACCGCGATGGCCCGCTATATAGATCTTTGCTTCCTTATTCATATCCTTACTCGTGATAGTCATAAGCTGAATATCCGTGTTTCTTCACCAGCTCATCACGCTCTGCACTGCGGAGATCTTCACGCACCATTTCAGCGACCAGCTCATGGAAGGTGATTTTTGGCTTCCAGCCCAGCTTTTGATGCGCTTTGGTCGGGTCACCCAACAGGGTTTCGACTTCAGTAGGACGGAAGTAGCGAGGATCAACACGGACGATGGCACGCGGCGTCACAGTGGAATTTGGCGAGTTGGAATCCAGGTAGCCAACTTCCTCAACACCGGTTCCTTCCCAACGTATCGTCATGCCAAGTTCTTTGGCGGCCACGTTGACAAAGTCACGCACACTGTACTGAACACCGGTAGCAATAACAAAATCTTCCGGATTATCCTGTTGCAGCATCATCCATTGCATTTCGACGTAATCCTTGGCGTGCCCCCAGTCACGCAATGAATCCATATTACCGAGATACAGGCACTCCTGCAGATTCAGCTTAATGCGTGCCAGGGCGCGGGTGATTTTGCGAGTTACGAAGGTTTCACCACGGATTGGCGATTCATGATTGAACAAGATGCCGTTGCAGGCATAGATACCATACGCTTCGCGATAATTGACCGTAATCCAGTAGGCATACAGTTTTGCAACGGCATAGGGACTGCGCGGGTAGAACGGCGTTGATTCTTTTTGCGGGATTTCCTGCACCATACCGTACAACTCGGATGTGGACGCCTGGTAGAAACGGGTTTTCTTTTCCAAACCCAGAATGCGGATCGCTTCAAGAATACGTAAAGTACCTATACCATCTGCGTTGGCCGTATATTCCGGAGTTTCAAATGAAACGGCCACATGACTCATCGCGGCCAGATTATAAATTTCATCAGGCTGGACCTGCTGAATGATGCGTATCAGGTTGGTTGAATCAGTCAGATCACCATAGTGCAGGACAAATTTGGCGTTTTTAACATGCGGGTCCTGGTACAGATGATCGATACGATCTGTATTAAACAGGGACGAGCGTCGTTTGAGACCGTGAACTTCATAGCCTTTAGTCAGCAACAACTCAGCCAGGTAGGCTCCGTCTTGGCCGGTTATTCCGGTAATTAGTGCTCTTTTCATACTGCCTTTTTATAATAAATGATCAAAAAACTATTTAAGTATGATTAAGCATACTTAAATTTAAACCAAATTTACCGCGCCGAAAGGTTCAAGATAATTGTTCGGTCTTGCCCAGCGCCCGCCGAGCAACCCGTTGGGCCGGTTTTTCAACAACTTGATGAATTATCACAGCCGCACCAATCGCCGTAGAAATCGCAGCGGTACACTTAATCACAAATGGAACAGGTAACGGGTCCATCAGATTGAGAATAAACATCCCAACGGGCAAATGAACCAAATACAGGCTATAACTGATATCTGCAAAAAACGAGAGTACTTTTGGACACGACTTTAGATTTGAGTGCATTAGTCCGTAAAAAATCGCAATGCCGAAAACATAATTCCAGATTCTCCCACTGTCGGCTCTAAATAGTTCGTCAGGAAACCTGCCATTATAAATTGTAATGAACGCTGCGGAGCATAAAACAATTAAAGCCAGTGTCTGTTGTCCGGTTATTTGTTTTTGTTGATCAAGATACAACAGGCGTCCTATGAAAAACACCGGCATATAAACAGTGAAATAGCCAAAGTAAGCCAAATAGGGAACATGGCCCATTGGAAAGGTCAGCATCGCATAGGCCATCAACATCAGAAATGTTGATTTAACGGGGAACCTTCGCATCATATTTATCAACAAAAACACCCAGGAATAAAAGATCAATTCCGGCATCAAACTCCAGGCAACTGAAAGCGCACGTGGTGTCTGGGTGAACCAACTGATCATAAAAGCACTTTTTACAAAGTCGACCAAATTCACGGCATCGGTGCTGTAAATAGGCCCAATATCGTATGCATTGGATACAGTTACCAAAATAAAAGCGATCGCGCAGCAAACAAGTAGAGTTGGGAATAGCCTGAAAAATCGTTTTGCCAAAAACTCGGTTCTTGATTCTTTCTGAGCCACGTTACTGATAATGTACCCGCTGATGAGAAAAAAGATGATTACCCCAAGGTGACCACCACCGTCAGATATCTGCAGTGGCGCCAATATATCTATCTTGTAAAACTGAAAAACACTCCATGCCTGCTTGCGGCTCAGAAGCCACAGGCCTGGGACGTGCGCAATCAGTACCAGAAGTATCGCAAAGCCACGCAGAACATGGATAAACACAATTTTTTGATTTTCAGCGACAGTCTGATTCTCAATAACCTGGTTTTTATCTACTGGAGTATTCATCGTTTTATTCTTCTACCTGCGGCACCGGATCACCGGAATCTGGAGCGGACTGATCAACGATTTTAAGATAGACCAACGCAAGTCCAAGTTTTCGGGTATCGGCATTACCACGTAGTTCCATTGGCGATATTGATTCTGGCAGATAAAATTTAATTTCTCTGGCATTGCCGTCATTTTCAATCTGAAATTCAAACTCCTTGTGTTTCAAGTTCGAAAATGTAGTTTCCAGCCTAAAGTTTCCGACAACAATTTGTACTGGCTTATCTTTCAAGTGCGGGAACACTGCCAACTTCAATTTCAATTTAAATTTATCTGGCAATGGTTTTGTAAAGCCAATTGAAACTTCAGCGCTGTCAGTCCATCGACCAAATTTTTCAAACTGTGAGATACCGGAAATTTTCGATACAAACAATGGATAACCCACCCTATTAAACGCAATTCCTTCCAACAAACTGGCTTCGTAGCGGTCGCCTAAAGGATCATCGGAAACAATTGCGCCGATACCGAATTTTTTCGCAATGTATTTACTCAAAAATGGGAATCGGCTCGATTTCGTATGAAGGTAATTTTTCGCATAACGTGCAAACGGACGCAATATGTCTTTGCAGGATAAATTTTGAACAATCACTCGCGGATCGCTCGTATCATCTGGTGACAATCCAAAATAGCTGACCCGCAACTTTACACGGTCACCACAGTCGACCCAACAGGTCTCATTCAACATTGAATTGTCTTTGCTGGTTGAACGCCAATGCCAATTTGCTGTCACCCGCCAGGAAAACAAAAAATCCCCCTCGCGAAGAAACAGGAAATACAAATACATATCCTCTGCTACTTTTAGCTGGGGATCTATCAAGTCGCGCGATTTTAAAATGGCTTTTCTGGCCAGCCACGTATTGGACTGAACAAAATTGTCAAACCTTAAAATTCTGTTTCTATCAAATTGATCGAAGAAAACTAAATGTCTGTTTTCGTTAATTTCTGTATGCAATGGACCAGAAAAATTAATCTGCTGATAGTAATGCCCCGGTTCATCCTGAACCTGAATACACCCACTATATGCAACATTCTTACGCTCATCTGACTCAAGCAAGACTACTAACGACCTGATGTGATTGCTGTGGAGAGTATCGTCATCGTCTTGATTACAAAAATATTTTGCGTCAACCGCCCTGATTCCGTCGAATAAAGCGGTGCTCCGAAAACCTGTGCTTTCAGACTGAATTTTTTTGATGCTCACGAACCGTGATTTGTATTTATCCAACAAATCATCCAAACCTTCCACTTGCCGGTAGATGGATAGGATCACACCCAAATTTCGGTGGGTTTGCGCAGCAATGGAATCAAGACAGCGTTCAATATAGAACAGGCTTCTGCCACCAATGCGAACAATGATCTCAACGCTAGGTTCATCAATAGGAGTGGGGGCAACTTCAAAATAGCCGTAACGTTTCACATACACTAAAAATTCAGGCAACTTTAAAAGTGCGTTCTCCAGCGCAAACTGTTCGTTAAAAATGGCGTTTGATTTTTCAGCCAATGCCAGAGCCTCGTCCGGATTATTTTTAATCCATTCGTAATGAGTTTTGATTTGCGCCAGTTTTTTCGAAACACTGGCACCTTGATCAACATAAAGTACAGAATCACCAAAATAGGTTTTAGCAAATCGGGCATTTTCAGTGATGATGACGGCCCCTGCGGCTGCGGATTCAAATATGCGCATTGATGGAACATCATGTTTTAAATGTTCATCTCGATGTAAACACAGCGCAACGCCCGCTTCATTTATTCGGTCAAAGATTGAAACACCGTCAAATGGGATCGTCCCTTTGTACGCCTTGCCAAATTTCCGCCATTTAACAGGGTCTCCGTGGAAAGCCATGGGCAGCTTTTCATCCAACCCAGCAATCAGATCACCGTGACGCTCTCCATCCCAATGTACTCCAGAATAAAAAATGGAAGGCTTTTCCAAATTCGGTTTGCGGAACGTCCTGACCGATGCTGTTGGCAGAAAATTCCAGTCTGAAATCGGCGTCTCCTTGCTCGTTGAGAACAGCAAGTCTTTTAAATAGGTACGAATGCTGTCGGACCCGGCCAAATAACCGTCGTAACCCAGCATTGTTCTAATTCGTGTGGCATCATGCCGATAAAAATCCGGCGGACTCCAAATCAGACCAATCGTTGGTTTGTCAGTCAGCTTTGCAGAGTACTCATGCGTAACGATAACGCAATCCGGATTTGAATTTAGAATATCTTCGGACGTGACCACCTCAACACATTCCCAGCCCAAATTGGAACTGGCCAACTTCATTCGTGCAATAAATTCGCGTTCAGCGGAATATTCAAGGTTCGGCCAAGAATTCAGTATGGCAATGCGCAAGTCATTTCCCTTCAATATATTTTTTAGACGCTTTTATTCAAAAAATCTTCATACGCTTTAGCAATACCCGTCCGCAAAGAAATCTTGGCCTGCCAGCCCAGATCTCGCATCCGGTCCACGTTTAACAATTTGCGCGGCGTGCCGTCCGGCTTGCTGTCGTCAAACACAATGCTGCCCATAAAGCCAACAATATCAATGACGGCAAGAGCCAGTTCCCGTATCGTGACATCCGTTCCGGTGCCCACATTGAACAAACCCTCTTCAATGCCGGATTCCATTAGAAATACGCACGCGTCAGCCATATCATCGACATACAAAAATTCTCGCATCGGCTTTCCGGATCCCCACACAACCAATTCACTGGCACCACTCACTTTGGCTTCATGGGCCTTGCGTATGAGCGCCGGCAGCACGTGGCTGTTGTCGAGGTCATAGTTGTCGTTAGGACCATACAGATTCGTCGGCATCGCTGAAACATAGTGCGTACCATACTGACGATTGTAGCTTTCACAGAGTTTAATACCGGCTATCTTGGCGATGGCATACGGCTCATTGGTGGGCTCGAGTGGACCTGTCAGCAGATATTCTTCTTTGATCGGTTGCGCACAGTCTCTTGGATAAATGCAGCTCGAACCAAGAAACAGCAATCTTTGCACGCCGGCCTGCCAGGCCGCATGCACAATATTCGCTTCCATGACCAGGTTCTGATAGATGAATTCAGCCCGATACGTATTATTGGCATGAATACCGCCAACCTTAGCCGCAGCTAAATATACATATTCAGGCTTTTCTTCAGAAAAAAACCGGGTAACAGCAGACTGGTCTGTCAGGTCCAATTCAGCATGGGTCCGTGTAATTAAGTTGGTATAACCCAGTGCACTTAATTTTCGGGCTATAGCTGAGCCAACCATACCGCGATGGCCCGCTATATAGATCTTTGCTTCCTTATTCATATCCTTACTCGTGATAGTCATAAGCTGAATATCCGTGTTTCTTCACCAGCTCATCACGCTCTGCACTGCGGAGATCTTCACGCACCATTTCAGCGACCAGCTCATGGAAGGTGATTTTTGGCTTCCAGCCCAGCTTTTGATGCGCTTTGGTCGGGTCACCCAACAGGGTTTCGACTTCAGTAGGACGGAAGTAGCGAGGATCAACACGGACGATGGCACGCGGCGTCACAGTGGAATTTGGCGAGTTGGAATCCAGGTAGCCAACTTCCTCAACACCGGTTCCTTCCCAACGTATCGTCATGCCAAGTTCTTTGGCGGCCACGTTGACAAAGTCACGCACACTGTACTGAACACCGGTAGCAATAACAAAATCTTCCGGATTATCCTGTTGCAGCATCATCCATTGCATTTCGACGTAATCCTTGGCGTGCCCCCAGTCACGCAATGAATCCATATTACCGAGATACAGGCACTCCTGCAGATTCAGCTTAATGCGTGCCAGGGCGCGGGTGATTTTGCGAGTTACGAAGGTTTCACCACGGATTGGCGATTCATGATTGAACAAGATGCCGTTGCAGGCATAGATACCATACGCTTCGCGATAATTGACCGTAATCCAGTAGGCATACAGTTTTGCAACGGCATAGGGACTGCGCGGGTAGAACGGCGTTGATTCTTTTTGCGGGATTTCCTGCACCATACCGTACAACTCGGATGTGGACGCCTGGTAGAAACGGGTTTTCTTTTCCAAACCCAGAATGCGGATCGCTTCAAGAATACGTAAAGTACCTATACCATCTGCGTTGGCCGTATATTCCGGAGTTTCAAATGAAACGGCCACATGACTCATCGCGGCCAGATTATAAATTTCATCAGGCTGGACCTGCTGAATGATGCGTATCAGGTTGGTTGAATCAGTCAGATCACCATAGTGCAGGACAAATTTGGCGTTTTTAACATGCGGGTCCTGGTACAGATGATCGATACGATCTGTATTAAACAGGGACGAGCGTCGTTTGAGACCGTGAACTTCATAGCCTTTAGTCAGCAACAACTCAGCCAGGTAGGCTCCGTCTTGGCCGGTTATTCCGGTAATTAGTGCTCTTTTCATACTGCCTTTTTATATATTATTAATTTTATTCAATGATTTGAATCCGAATTAAAGACAATGCAAGTTTACGAGCATCATCGCTAAATCCTAATTCTTTAGGTGATTGTGCACCGGGAAATTTAAAAACAATAGACTTTGCATTGCCATCTGTTTCAACTGCAATGGTAAAATCGGTAGGCTTTTCCGAACTAAACTTCGCTTCCAAATGCGTGGCTCCAATTTCCATTTGAATTGGTTTATTTTCCCATGGAGCAAAAGTGCCTGCTCTGATTTTGAGAGTGAACTTTTTAGGAAGGTTTTTATTGAAATCAATTTGCGCTTGAGTACCGTCTGTCCATCTGCCAAAGGTTTCGTATCGGGAAATACCTTGAACACCCGACACGAAATCAGGATATCCATCGCGATCAAATTCGATTCCACTTGATAAGGTTGATGTATATCGTGGAGAAAGCGTATCAACTTGTGCTTGTCCTGGAATTGATTGGTTGTCTTGATTTTTGTTTGTTGCTACTTGTTGCGCGCCATTATCACAGCCGGCAACCAAAGCCAGGGTCAAAACGCCCAAAATCAAACTGCCAAAGGTACTTTTATTTAAATTGTTTAACATAGTATTGTTCCTAAAATTTTTGTTTATTAAGGGTTTGTAAAATCAATATAATTTCAATGCGACATTTAACAATCATCGCCTAACGCAAAGCAGAAGATCTAATTCGCAAATAAAAATTTCTTGCAATATGATAAAAAGGTCGGAGTACGTCTTTCCAGGTTAGATTTGGATTGCCTCCCAAATTCAAATTCCTGCTCTTTTGCCCTTCAATATTTGCAAAGAATTGTGTCCGTAGTTTCACACGCTCAATACATTGAGCCCAAGAATTTTCTTGAACATGTAACATTGAATTATCCATTGTAGTTGACCTCCAATGCCAATTCGCTGTCGCGCGCCATGAAAAAATAAAATCTCCACTCCGAAGAAAAAGGAAATACAAATACATATCTTCTGCAACTGTCAATTTAGGATCGGCCAGATCCCTATCTTGAAGAACTGACTTACGAGCCAGCCAAGTATTAGACTGAACAAAATTGTCAAAATTAAGGATTCTTTGCTTATTAAATGAGTCAAAAAACACCAAATGCCGGCTCTCCTTAATTTCAGCGCCAAGTGGACCCGTATAATTTATCTGCGAATAATAATGTCCTGGCTCATCTTGAGTCTGAATACAACCGCTGTAGGCAACTTGATATTCACCTTGACTCTCAAGTAAATTCACCAATGAACTAATATGATTAACGTGGATAGTGTCATCATCATCTTGATTACAAAAATACTTACCATCTAATACTCGAATTCCATCCCATAGAGAAGTGCTCCGGAATCCTGTATTCTTAGAACAGACCTCCTTTATGCTAACAAAACGTTTTTTATATTTTAAAAGTAAGGATTCCAAGCCTTCAATCTTTTTATAATGAACTAATATCAAACCAAGATTTAAATAACTTTGAGCCGCCAACGAGTCTAGACAGCGCTCAGCAAAATCTACTCCTCTACCACCAATTCTGACTATTACTTCGACTTTCGGCATTTTTGCTGATTGTATTGGCGCACAATAAAATCCAGCGCGTTTTACCGTCTGCAGAAAATCTGGAAGTTTATTAAGCAGATTCTCCAATGAAAAATTCTTATTAAATATTTCGTGTGACTTGATCGCCATCTCCAAAGCTTCAGATTGATGGCTCACGATCCATTCGTAATGAGCTTTAATTTGCATCACTTTTTGGTTTGAATCCAAATTTTGATTTACATACAGAACAGAATCACCAAAATGTGTCTTCGCGAAATTGGAATCTTCCGTGATAATTACTGCACCCGCCGCTGCAGATTCGAAAATTCGCATCGATGGTACATCATGCTTTAAATGCTCATCGCGGTGCAAGCATAACGCTATACCCGCCCTATTAATGCATTCAAAAATAGCAACACCGTCAAAAGGAATAGTTCCCTTGTATGCACTACCAAAACGTTCCCATTTTTCTGGCTGCCCATAAAATGTGACTGGGACGGCGGAACAAAGACCACTTATCAGCTCACCATGCCGATCACCATCCCAATGCACTCCAGCATAAAAAATGTTTGGGGAGATTAAGTTAGGGATGACAAACTCTCTCTTGGGAGCTGTCGGCAAAAAATTCCAATCAGATACCGGGCTATCTTTACCTGTTGAAAACAGCAAATCAGTTAAATAGTCGCGTACACTTTCTGAACCCGCCAGATAACCGTCGTAACTCAATATAGATCTGATTCTAGTGGAATCGTGCCTGTAAAAATCAGGTGGACTCCAAATTAATCCTATTGTTGGAATTTCAGTAAGCTTGTGTGAGAATTCATGTGTTACCAGGACACAATCAGCTTTGGAATTGATAATATCGTCTGAAGTCACTACCTCGATACAATCCCAGCCAAGATTCAAACATGAAATCTTTAATCGCGCAATCAACTCTCGTTCTGCCGAATGTTCCAAGTTTGGCCATGAATTCAATACTGCTATTCTCAATTTAATACTCCTTAATTTTCCACAAATCCTCTGACCACTCGTATACAACCCGCTTTGACGGCTTAAAAAGATTTTTTTGCCAACCAAAACGAACATCATTTTCGCTCAAATATTTCGTCGCAATCCTTAAACGCAATGATTGCATTTCGGGATCGGGAACTTTTCCTCCAATTTTAGCGAATACCGACGACGCCTCATCTAAATATCGTTGAAAGCTAGTTGAAGTTTTTTGTGATGAGTGCTTCCGGAAGCAAGCCAGCGGAACATCCATTGAATACAATTCTTCCAAATGAAAGAATCTGGCCCATAATTCAAAATCGCCTGCAAATTGCAAATTCGGATCAAGAAAACCTCCGGCCCGATCCCAAAGAGATCGCCTCCAAAATGTCGACTCCTGTTGAATAAATGCAGTGCCCTCCCATCCCATCGATGGGAGATTATCTCCGCAAAGGAAACCATGCAAACTAAACCCGGGCACTACGGTTGTACTAATTAATGAGTCGTTTTCATCTATTGCTAACGGGTACCTGGTGGTCAGCCAATTAATTTCAGGGAATTGTTCAAATATTTTTCCAACTAATTTTAGTGTTCCCTGAAGGTATACGTCATCTGCATTCAACCAAGCCATAACTTCACCAGTTGACAAAGCAAATCCTTTGTTGATTGCATCGTACTGCCCTTGGTCAGGCGCAGAAGTACAATGCGCTACTATCGATTTAAATTCAGTAAGAATGTCTATGGTTTCATCAGTCGAACCTCCGTCTTGGATAATATATTCGAGTTTTTCGTACTGCTGACCAAGGATTGATTCAATTGTTCTGCGCATAAATCTGCCAGAATTAAAACTAGGTGTCACTATAGATATTTTGGGAAGTGTCATTATTTTTTTCGTATTTTAGTAAAAATCATTTTGTGATTTTTGATTTAAAAAAACAGCATGGCGCCAAGCGATCGGCCGGGCAAATCAATCCAAATTATTGGCCACTACTTAAAATATTTTTATAAACATCGGTACGTGAAAATTTTTGATAAAATATTTTCGCACCATCTTCTGTCCAGTGATTTCGATCAAAATATGAAAATTTATTTTCAGAATAGAATGTGCAATTAACTTGACAGTAAATCTCATTTACATCGACAAAAATTGCACCTGCATCTTCTGCGACTTTTTTCGCATACTGTGTATCGCTTTCTCGAATCACCATTACCTTATTTAGAAACGCATTCATCCCTACTGTCGTGCCATGACCTTTGATAATTTCATTGATTGAAACATAGGTATTTCCTAGATTTGGCTTGGGTCCGAAAAAATAAATTCTTATTCTTGGGTTCTTTTTCTTAATTAGTTGCAGCCCAATCCGGTAGTTATCGGTCAGTTCGCGATCCTTTTCCCAATAATGTGCGTAAATAAGCACATCTGCTTCGGCCAGTTCGCGCGAATTCAAAAATATATTAAACAAATTCAGGCAATCTTCCTTCTTGTTTTCCTGACCAAGAGATGGCGAAAAAAATCCAGAGCATTCATAATATATTTGGTAAATTTTCAAGCCAAATTTATCGTCGTTTTTAAACGCCTTGAAAATATCAAATGCCTGACTATCACCGAAGATAACTACTTTAGGACTGTGATTTTCAAAGTTAATATTTGTTTGCCCATTTCTCCAATAATTGTTTCGTTCTTGTTCTATTTTAGTTTCGCTCATTTGTAAATTAAATTTACTTCTAAAATCAAATCCATTTTGAAAGTAGCTGTAGAAGCCGAGCGAACCGATGATAATCATGAGTGCAGCTAAAACTTTTACTTTTATCTTGCCATTTTTTCCAAATCTAATCGGCTTTTCAACAAACCTGAACGATAACCAAGCTAACAATATCGAAATTAGTATTGCCCCGACCCGTATTTCAACTGAAGGTGAATCTGATTCAACCATATGAGCGAACGCAAGCAATGGCCAATGCCATAGATAAAGCGGGAAACTTATCTTTCCAAACCACACAAGAACAGAGCTAGATAATATTTTCCGATTTACCCAAGCTTGACCGCCTGCAGCGATCATTAATGAAGCCCCAACGACTGGTAAAGCAGCCCGCCAACCAGGAAAATTACCATCATTTGAAATAGTAAAAAAACCAACCAATATCAGGATAACGCCAAGACCTGAAAGAACATTGGCAAACCATTCAGCTTCCAATTTTTCCGCAATTCCATCCGCACTAAGATTTAGTCTTCTTCCAATAATCTCAATTAGTCTAAGTTTGTGCAAAGTCATGTAGGCTAAAATTGCACCAGCCATTAGCTCCCAGATGCGAGTTTGCGGTGAATAAAAAGCTGCGGTAGCATTTCTTTGAACTTCATAAATATTTAGGGCAAACGAAAATATCAGCACACAAATCGTGATCTTAAAAAAACTTATCCGCATCTTCCAAACAACAAAGAGTAATATAGGCCAAAAAATATAGAATTGCTCCTCTACACCAAGTGACCAGAGATGAAGTAACGGCTTTGTCACCGAGGCATTATCGAAATAGCCGCTCTCGTTCCACAAAATAAAATTTGAGAAGAAACCTGCCCCACCTAAAATATGCTTTCCAAGTTGCTTGTATGCATCGGGCATTAATACAAACCAGCCGATAAGTAGACAAGCAATTAGTACCAATATTAAACTTGGAAATATACGTTTGATTCGCTTTGAATAAAAATCAATGAAACTAAAGCTATTCAATTCTAAGCCACCAATAATGATCGATGTAATCAGAAATCCAGAAATGACAAAGAAAATATCTACGCCGATAAATCCACCTCTAATGGCATTAGGAAAAGCATGGAAAAGCAAGACTGAAATAATTGCGACTGCGCGCAATCCGTCGATATCCCTGCGATATTTTGGGTGTGGAAGGGTATCCGAACCACTATTAGTATTCATATTTTTTAAGTTGACAGTCATTGATCGCATTATTTATTTTTAAAAAATCCTAATTTCCGCAATATTCGAAATATCGCTTTGGATTCAATATTCAAAAGTTTGTGATTTAGTTTTTCAATCGAATTCTCAGCTTCATGCAATTGTAATTTCATTTGATTCAGTTCATTTTCTAACCGACGTATTAATTGCTGATTCTCTGACTGATCAATTTCCAACAAATCCAATTTGTGTTTCAATTCTTTGTCTAATGCCTTCTGTTGCAGAATGACTTCCAACCCAGCTAATCGCTCATTTTCCGAAATTTCTAAATTGCGCTCTAATTCTTTCCCGAAAATTTCGTGGTCGTAAATCACTTTAATGCTTGCTATTCGCTCAGCCTCCAACGTTTCTAATTTATGCCGCAATTCAGCTTCATCAATTGCTTGTCGCTTTCTTTCATCAAACCTGGCAAGTCGTTCACTTTCTGCAATTTCATTGCTGCGTACAAATTCATTCTGCAATTCCTGCATCTGTTTAGTTATTTCCTGGCGTATCAATCGATCAGATTCCAAATCTTCCAAATGGCGCCTTAACGCACTCTCAGTGGCCTGTTGCTGATGAATGAAATCCAACCTGGCCGCCCGATCTAATTCTGAAAGCTCCAAGTTCTTTCTTAATTCACTTTCAGTGATTTGATGTTGTTTTATTACTTCCAACCGTTGCGCACTATCTGATTCGGCATTCTGCAAGTGCTCTCTTAGTTCTTTTTCTATCCCTTGCAGCTGATGAATGAAATCCAACCTGGCCGCCCGATCTAATTCTGAAATCTCCAAGTTTTTTCTTAATTCACTTTCAGTGGTTTGCTGTTGTTTTATTACTTCCAACCGTTGCGCACTATCTGATTCTGCATTCTGCAAGTGCTCTCTTAGTTCTTTTTCTATCGCTTGCAACTGATGAATGAAATCTAACCTGGCCGCCCGATCTGCCTCTGATTCCTCTAAAAATTTCTTTAATTCCATTTCTGATACGTTTTTCTGATGAATCAATTCGATTTTTCGCGCACGATCTAGTTCCGAAATTTCCAGATTTTTTCGCAATTCAGCTCCTGTCGCCTCTAATTGACGGGTCAATTCCAACGACGCTGATTTGTCTGCTTCCAGAATTTCCAAACTGTGCCTTAACGCATTTTCCGTGGCTTTTTGCTGATGAATAAATTCCAGCCGTGCGGCTCGGTCCAATTCAGAAATTTCTAAACTTTTACGCAGCTCTCTTTCAGTTGCTTGCAGTTGATGGATCACATCCAATCTTTGCGCACGATCTGACTCCGAAACCTGCAGGCTCTTCTGCAAATCATGTTGAGCCGTTTGCAATCGATAGATCGTATCCATCTTCTCAAGACGATCAGCTTCAAATGTTTCTGAATATTTTTTCAATTCCTTCAGAGGTGAAATAAAATTATTCCAAAGTGCGAACGGTTCTTCTTCTGTTCCGGCAATAAGCGCACTCATCAATTGTGCTCGACGCTCCTTTGCCTGGTCTTCTGTTGGAATTTGGAGATCCAAGCCTCGCAATTTTTCAGCAGTTTCTCCATAGCCCATACGTTCAAAAATGCCAATGCCTGTCACACTAATTACGGCCTGTATATCTTCCTTGTCAAGACGTCGTTCCCAGGCATTCACCGTTAATTTGTTTGCTGGTTTAGGCTGGCTGGATAGAACAGGATCACCGACAGCGGATTTTTTGTATTCATCGACTAGTTCCGCGTTTTCATAATAAGTCAGCATACTGTCTGAAAACGTTAGTCCGACAAATTCACATGCCGATCGAAGAACGGCCTCTGGATTAATTGCCAATTCTTCATACCGAATAACTAAAATATTTTCGCCTGACTCGACAGCTGCTTTCTCAACTTCAAACAACCCCTCGCAAAAATCTCGGGTAGTTACAGTAACTCCATGAGGTGAAAAAATATCCCTTGAGATATTCCAGGTTGCTTTGTGTGACGCCCAAATATCCAGTGGATTTCGTAACAGGACTATTTTTTTAGCTTTTGGAAATAATTCGTCGATCAGATTCAGGACTGCATAATAGCGCGGCGTCTTATCTACAAAAACACTTTTTCCGGTTGTCTTAAGATGCGATTGATATGCGGAACGCAACACAAATTTTGCCTTATCGACCGGTGACTTACCAACCTTAGCGCCTCTCACCTGAACCATTGCATTAAGTGAGCCTCTAACTTTGCGCTCCGGCTTTAGCAAAAATTCCATCGCAGCGATTTCGGCCCATTCACGGCCATAAGGAACCGCGTTCACATTCCCAAGCTTAAGGTACTCAGCAACTGCAAGCACAATCCAGGGCTCCGGTGGACAGCATATTTCAGGATGACCGCCCAACATCATGCTTAACAATGTCGAACCTGAGCGCGGCATTGAAAGAAGGAATGCAAGATTTTCGCCGTTATTGCCTATCAAAATTACACCTCTTGTTTAGCAGTAGGAGTATTAATGTTCAATTTACTGTCAAAAAACATCAAGTCACGAGTAAATTGACGTTCGTTAAAAACGGCTATTATTTCGTATCCATATGATTCAAGAATGCCTTTCAGATCAGAAGTTCCGGAATCCTCAATAACTATATGCTTAGGGCGAAAACGTGAAAAATCCAAACCTGCCAACACCTCAGATTCATAGCCTTCCACATCAATAGACATCAAGTCGATCTCAGTTAAATTTTTCTCTTCCAAAATTGAGGTGAGCGTTCTTGCCGGAGCAACACATGGTCTGCTTACTATTTGCTGCAGCTGCTCGCCTCTCTGAATCCATGCTCTCTTATCATCCTGACTTTTCCGAGCTCCATCTACAAACGACATTAAGCCAACGTCTACGAGTTCAATTTCTGAATTTGGATAATCCGGAGCTACACATGCCGCGTTGACAATTTGTGCAAGTGGGCGATTCAACTTGCATTTTTCATAAATTGGGCCAACTGGTTCGATCAGTAGGCACTGCCAACCTAACCGCTCAAAATATAGTGAGTTGGATTGATTGATTCCATCGTTGGCGCCAACATCTACCATCACACCGAGCTCTTGCGAGAGATGTTGCGCAATCAAATCGTCTAATCCATTCAATCCGAAATGTCTGATTCCCCGATATTGATGCGACAGTGGAGAGTTAAAGTATTGCCAAACTTCATCCACGCCGATCATATTGAACGGAGGATTGCGAAGAAAATCAGAATCGTCTTTAAAGTGACCACTTCCAACACCAATGCCGCAGTTATAAATGACCTTCTTAGAAGTTTTCAGATGAGTCAATCCTAGTATCGCAGTCAGCAGAGCAGTTGCGCTATCCCAACTGAACTGTTGGCTAAGTACAGTGACTACATCACGTCCTGGGGTTACGTCAAGTTTCGAAGTAATTTCAGACGAAAGCGCAGAAGCGGTCCATTTAAGGTATTCATCTTCCGACATGATGAACATCGCTTTTAATTGGGAAAGTACAGGTACAAGCTTTAGTCTTGTCGTTGCCCAACCCCATCCCTGAAATCTGGAAAATGTTTTACCCTCATTCGGCGTTTCAAAGTGATGTCCATATACGGAATATATAGATGGATCATTCTCAATTTCTGTCAAATCTGCCAAAAAAACGCTGACAGCATCGCTGGTTGGGAAGCAGTCGTCCTCCAAAACAATGATCTTTTCATATTGACGGGCCATAAATGAAAGGGCATCAAGCATCAGTTTCTCAATGCCTAATCTGCCGTGGTGGAACCGCCAATTTGCTTCTGGATATTCATCCTTCAGGCTTTGGCAGTCCTTCACCAACACTTCCAGCTCAGAGGCGTGTGAACTTCCATCGATCCAGACATGTGTGACAGCCAGCACATCCTGTCGTTTTAAACTTTCCAGCACATTGCGCAGGTGACGTTTGCGCCGATGTCCGAACACGATAATTCCGAATTCATTCATGATTTATTCGCTTTGAGAGGTCGAAGAGATTTTACGAAAATTGAGGTACACCATTCGTATGTATTCAGTGGTCCCATGCTGCAAAAATCAATTCGGACAAATCCTTGTTGTTCCAAAAATTGATACGCCTCTTCGTACTCTTTTCGATCGGAATTATCAAAAACAATTATTCCATTTTCTGCCAACTGCCTTGATGCCAGCCACGCTGTTAACACTCTAGCCATGCCATCGACAACGATAATATTGAAATACCCCTTTGGATAATCGAGAAGAACGGCTGCGTACGAATGAAACTCATTATCCAATAAACCCGCCCGGTAGTTTCTGGTGGGGTCGCCAGAAATCTTCGGCGCCAGATTTAATGGATAAAATTCCTTGATGAAAATTTCAGAATGTGCGAAAGAAACTGGTTCACCCATAGTACGCACGTTTAAAACAACATTTGGAAGATTGCGATTAATTAGTTGGTCAGCCCAGGTAGGGTCATGCTCGACGCTGACCACCTCACTCGCTCTTGAAGCCCACCAGAGCGTGGAATTTCCCGCGCCAAATTCAAAAACCCGACTGTCATCCTGAACAATTTTTGTAAGATATTTGGTTGCACTATAGGTAAACCACGGTACGAAACCTTGTGAATCGACTGCCTGCCCTCTTCGAACGCTTTGAATCCACCCGCTGGTGGTTAAATAGTCGTCCGTCAATCTGTTCAAATACGAGTTTTCAATATCAATCGGCATATAAAATAATTTACCTATCCTCTGAAAGATTCATATTAATTTCTGGGCTGCGTGAATTAGAGTCAACAATTTCATCAATCGTAAAAAATGGCTCAACCAAACAATCAACGACGCCGTTGCGGAAATTCTGGCTGTAACTAATTGACCTCACTCCAATAGCATCAGAAATTCCGTGGATAAATTCATCCTCATTTTCGATTAGCCCTCTGACGCCAATGTCGATAAGATAATTCCCTGGAGCGAACGTGTTCACAAAATGACTTGCTACCTGGTGTGTCGATGATCCGGAAACGTCAAACCCAGAGCCTGGCTGGTGAGTTGAACCCCCGCCAAGAATAAGGCCACTCGTACTTTTAATTACCCAAGCAATACGAACATTTTTGAACGAGCCATGAAAATCCACATTAAATCTGAGTGCATATTCTTGATGCATCGGTAACACATTTACTTTATCTCCAGCCATATTGGTTACGGAAATAGAAGTTATCTCGCCTCCGCGGTGCTCAAACGGTAACGGCCTGACGTCATTGCTTAACTGCTCATCAAAATGTGCATCAATTACCTGCTGCAAATTGCTATCCGGTTGATTTGACCGATTTTCGACTGACTCTTCAGGGGCATCAGCGGTATCGCTCGAATCCTCCAATTCTGTCAACGCAATCACTTCCTTGCGAACATTTGCAAAACTGGCAGGCCCGGCATTAGCCAAATAGTTGTATGCGCGTATAACCTGGTATGGTTTGGCATCTAGCAATAATTCGCCACGATCAATTAAAAGTGCTCGGCTACATAATTGAGTTACTAAGCCAGGTGAGTGCGATACAAAGAGAAGGGTTACGCCGCGATCCCTCAGCTCATTTAGTTTCATGAAACAGCGCGCCTGAAAACCAACATCGCCAACCGATAGTGCTTCATCAATGACGAGTATTTCAGGGTCAACATTTATGGCTACTGCAAAGGCAAGCCGAACGACCATGCCACTGGAATAGGTCTTCACAGGCCGACTGATGAACTCTCCAATATCTGCAAATGAAATAATTGCGTCATATCGCGCTTCAATTTCTTTGTGCGAAAGGCCCAAAATCTGACCGTTCAAAAACACATTTTCTCTTCCGGTATATTCCGGATTGAAGCCAGATCCAAGCTCGAGCAGAGCAGAAATTCGCCCATCGGCAGTTACATCACCGCCAGTTGGCGTAAGAGTACTGCATATCATTCTTAACAGAGTTGATTTGCCAGAACCATTACGACCGACAATTGCAACGGTTTCACCTTTTTTAACCTGAAAAGATACGTGACGCAACGCCCAGAATTCTTTAAAAAACTGCGACGGAATACTGTTCGTTTTGACGCCTAAAACTCGGGATATTTGTGTGTAAATCCGCCATAAAGATGGGATCACCAGTTGTTTAAGTCTGTCCCTTGGTGTCGCATAAATTTCGTAACGCTTACTTAGATCTTTTACGTCAATAACGATTTTATCAGATGACATCAGCGAATCCTTTTCTGGATTTTTGGAACCACCAAAATCCAACGTAACAAATAAGGATGCCGACAATAAGACTAATTGACCAGCTCTCCCAATTTACGGCCTTATCCCAAAGAACGACGTTTCTAAGTTGTTCAATCGGTAGGGTTAATGGATTAAAGTCAAAGAGGGCACGATACTGCTCCGGAAATGCGGAGGTCTTATAGAACACGGGGCTTAAAAACATCAGGACTGTAGTAATAACACTCATCACTTGGCTTATGTCGCGAAGGAATACTCCCAAGGCCGAAATAGCCCATGTGAAGCCAATTGACATTAATATCAGCGGGATCATGACGATCGGAGCGTATAGAATCGAAAAACTCAACGACATCCCCGAACACAGGCAGAAAACCAATAACAGCACCAGACTGACCATAAAATGTAGCAGTGCGGAACACAGCGCGACCAAGGGTAAAATTTCGAGTGGAAAGACAACCTTGGTGACATAGCTTGGGTGATTTAAAATAATTCCCGGGGCGCGATTCAGACATTCGGCAAACAGACTGTGCACCATCATCCCGGAAAACAATACCAACGCAAATGCGACTTTGCCTTCCTCATTAGTAGTCCCCCACCGCGCCTTGAACGCGACGCTAAACACCAAGGTATAGATAACCAACATCAGAATCGGGTTGAGCAGTGACCAGGCCACGCCCATAATGGAGCCTTTATATCGACCTATAAAGTCACGTTTAATTAAGTCCCACAACAACTCTCGGTGATTGAGCAAACTGCCAATCAGAGCTTTGGGGGAAGTCGAATGATGTAAACTCATGCGTTGCCAATTCTTTCAGTATTAAAGGTCAAACCAAGGTCCTGCAATTTTGCCAGCAGCAAGTAGGGCAAGGTTCTGAAATGCACTTGCCATCGCTTTGGATAAAAACCCAATTCACGATATCGAATTAACTGAATTTCTTTCTGCCCGACAGTCGACATTTGACTCGAAGTTTTTTGATGGCGATGAATACGGAACATGCCCAAAAAGAGCGGTAAATGGTGCATCTTAATTTTTATTGCAGAAAGCCTGAGCAAAAAATCCCAGTCCATTGCAAATTGAAATTTTTCATCCAACTTACTTCCAGTACGGTTCCACGCTTCGCGCGACCAATACAATGTCTCCTGAGGAACAAAATCAATCCACTTGAGTACCCGGTCTGAATGATTCGGCAGCGTCCAACGGCCAACTTCGAGTCCATCCTCGTTAATTAAAATCCTGTTTCCGTAGACGACTTGTACATCAGGATTGTTTGCGAAATAGTCAGCAACCAGACGAAGCACCCCGGATATCATCAAATCGTCCGAATTTAACCACGCCATTATTTCGCCAGAGGATTTTTCAAATCCTTTATTTATTGCCGCGGTTTGACCGGTATCTGGCTCACTTACCCACCATGTAAAATACTTTTCATATTTTTTAATGATGTCTAAGGTATTGTCTGTTGAACCGCCATCTACGAGTATTAATTCCAGATTTGGATAACTCTGATCTATGACCGATTTTAAAGTTTGCTCTATAAACTTGCCCTGGTTGAATGAGGGAATTACGATAGATATTTTGGGCAAGGCCTTTTCGTTTTGGCGGGCGATGTTTGGTAATTTATTCATGCGATGAATGCGCGGGGCGTGTGTTTCCATCTGCCCAAAACCAGGTCGCAGAATTTTTTCAAAACTCTTGAAAAGTCTTTGCATCATGTGCTTCTTGACAAGGTGATTCTTGAATTGACCGCCACCAAATCAAGTTTAAACACGACCATAAACATCTTGGAACCTGACAATGTCATCTTCACCCAAATACTCGCCACTTTGCACTTCTATCATTACCAGATTGAGTTTTCCCGGGTTTTCCAGCCTGTGGCTATGACCTGCGGGTATGTAAGTCGATTCATTGACGCTAACAAAAAATTCCTTGTCGCCATTGGTAACCTTGGCCATTCCATTCACTACAATCCAGTGTTCACTGCGATGATGATGCATTTGCAGTGACAGCGTTGCGCCGGGCTTAACTTCGATGCGTTTGATTTTGAATCGTGAACCTTCGCCCAGAACAGAATAGGTACCCCATGGTCGATGCACAGTCGTATGCAATTTATGGGCTTCATGACCCGATGCCTTCAGAGACGCATAAATATACTTTACATCTTGCGCTCGCGCTTTATCGACGATAAGCAAGGCATCTGGCGTATCAATCACGATAAGATTATCGACACCAATCATACCGATCGTTCGCTCGCGCCCCTGAACGAAGCAGTTATTGACATCATGCAGAATTGCATGAGCCTCAAGCCGATTGCCCTTTTCATCAGAAACGGTCAACTCGCTAAGCGCATCCCAGGACCCAATATCACTCCAGCCAATGTCGCAGGATACAATCCCAACGTTGGTCGACTTTTCCATAACGGCGTAGTCAATAGAGTTATCCGGCAACAGTGCGAAGCTTTTACTATCCAAATCCAGATATGAAAAACCTGCGCCTTTGACCAGGCGGGATTTTTCTGTGCAGGATTTTGCAGCAGTCAAAATATCGGGGCAATGTTTTTGCATCTCTTGCAAAATTGTCCCAGCCATAAAACAAAACATGCCGGAATTCCATTGAAAATTTCCGGACGCAAGATATTCCAGCGCTTTACTGTGCGACGGTTTTTCTACAAATCTCAATACCTGATTGCCGTTAGATTCAATATATCCATAACCTGTTTCCGCAGATAATGGCTGAATACCAAATACCACTATTTTTTCCGACTGCGCCAACGCTACTGCTTCGCCGACAGCTTTGTTAAACGATTCCTGATTTGAAATCAAATGATCCGCTGCCAATACCAACATTATCGTTGCAGGCCCATGCTGCTCAGACACCTGTAGTGCGGCGGCCGCTATTGCTGCAGCAGTATTTCGGCCAAAGGGTTCCAGAATAAATGACGTCGAAATTTTTTTATTGACTTCGCGATATTCATCTTCGATTTTAAACAACAAGTCCCTGTTAGTTACTGTGAGAACTTCATCAACATTATCAAGCGCGCAGGCACGCAGAAAAGCTTTTTGCAAGAGGCTTTGCCCATCCGACATTTTTATAAATGGTTTAGGATGCAATTCGCGCGACACAGGCCATAATCTGGATCCGACACCGCCACACAGAATAGTAGGAACTAACAACATTTAAATACCTTTTTAATCGATTATTTTTATAAGAAAGTAAGGGTCGGAATTGGCGGTTAAGGTAATGATGTTTATGAATTCTGTTTAAATTTGCGATGAATCGAATCATTTATGAACTAAACCGGGCAAATTATCAAAGTCATACTGAATCGCCCCGGAATTCCTAGACACATTCGAGCCTCTCAAAATACTGTTTCTCGTATTCTACTGGTGAAAGTCGTCCCGAAGAACTGTGACGCCGTTTCGGATTGTAGAACATTTCGATGTAATCAAATACATCAGCCTTACCTTCGTCTCGCGTAAGATACACCTTACGACGAATTCTTTCCCGTTTCAACAACTGAAAAAAGCTTTCTGCAACTGCATTGTCGTGACAGTTTCCTCGGCGGCTCATGCTTTGTGTCAGATTGTGATCCTTCAAGAAATCCTGCCAGTCATAGCTGCTGAACTGACTACCCTGATCTGAATGAACCATCACCGTTTCTTTTGGCTGACGACGCCAAATCGCCATTAACAGCGCATTGAGGGCCAATTCCCGGTCTATTCGATCACCCATCGACCAGCCGACGACCTGGCGTGAAAAAAGGTCAAGAACGGCAGCCAGATACAGCCAGCCTTCATGCGTGCGAATATAGGTAATGTCTGTAACCCAAACGCGATTAGGTTCTTCAACGTTAAACTTCTGCTGCAAATGATTCGGAGCAAAATCTGCGACACTGCCTCCTCGCTTGCCAGGACGGCGATGGTAGCCCGTCTGAGAGCGGAGCTTCTCTTTGCTCATCAGGCGATAGACACGGTGTTTGCCGCAGGTTTCGCCTAATGCCCGCAAATCATCCGTGACCTTGCGATACCCATAGACTGCGCCACTTTCAAGCCATGACTGTTTGATATGTCCCAGCAGACGCTGATCTTCTTTAGTACGATCAGACTGCGGCACCTTCTGCCAGGCATAATAGCCGCTGGGATGAACGCCAATGACGCTGCACAGACGTCGTACCGGGTACTGCGAAACATGGTCCTGATTGAACGCGTACTTTACTCGGACGTCCTGGCAAAGTACGCGGCGGCCTTTTTTAATATATCGCGTTCCTCAGTAACCCGTTTGAGTTCTGCCTTTACCCGACGCAGCTCATCTTCTTTGATACTTGCTACATCCCGTTCAGCTTGGGGAACACTGAATTTCTTTACCCACTGATAAAGACTGTGACTGGTAACCCCAAGTCGCTCTGACACCTCTGTGACCGGACGGCCACGATCGGTAACTTGCTTGACTGCTTCAATTTTAAATTGCTCTGTATAACGCTTTCCGCTCATAATGCCTCCTGTTGGCCTAAATTATAAGCTCAGAAGTGTCTACTAAAGCCGGGGCGATTCATACTGAGCATTTTTTCAACAGCAGCGAATTATAATTCGTCAGAATGAATATAGCTATGCCCTATATAGGTCATTTTTCCTCGGCGGTTATTGACTAAAAGGCATTAAAATCCAAGCCTCCCCCACTTGGCGTATGATGCAGCGTTGTTGGATGAACACCCAGCATGCAAATCCGAATTAGAGCTTTTTACCAATAATTGATCCACCACTGCGCACCTCTTGCCATTTAATAAAATGCCTTCCAATAAAATAAGCCAAACCCAATCATTTGAACAAATATTCAGCATTACTCAATCAAATCGGGCAGCCATTAAAGGCCATGCCGCAAAAGTTATCTGGCTGACTGGATTATCAGGTTCCGGCAAATCCACCATCGCCAATGCGCTTGAACTCAAACTGCACGAACAAGGCAAACACACCTACATTCTGGATGGCGATAACGTGCGTAAGAACCTGAACAAGGATTTGGGATTTCTTCCCGAAAGCCGCACGGAAAACAACCGCCGCATCGGAGAAGTTGCGCTAATGATGAAAGATGCGGGTCTGATCGTGATTGTTACGTGCATTTCACCGTTTGACAAGGACCGCGAAGCTGCCCGGCAGTTATTCGGCGATGCCGAGTTCATTGAGGTTTATATCAGCACACCCTTGGTCGTGTGTGAACAGCGGGATCCAAAAGGATTGTATAAAAAATCAAGGTCTGGACTGCTTCAGAACATGACCGGTATTGACAGCCCCTATGAAATTCCTCAGCATCCAACGTTAATTCTCGATACCAGCGTGTATTCGATACGGAACAGCGTGGATCAAATTTTTCAACTGTTGAGTTAATACATAAAAAAATAACAACTTCGAGCGGAACCGCGCCATCAAACGGGTGAACCAAACCCAATAAAAACCCCAAACGTATGCTAACTCTCGCTGGATTTATAACTGGTCTTTTGTTCAGTCTGACCGGCGTCGGTGGTGGCGCCCTGATGACCCCCATGAAGATTATTTTTTCACAATATTTGTAACTTCATCCTTGGTTTATAATTTGTAGTATCTCAAGTGTTTACGCGTTCTCAAGTTTCAAAAAAAAGTTAAAAACTCCCCGCAACAATAAAATCAATTTAATTGAATGTTCATAGAATCAGATCAACTCGTTGTTTATATAATACTTAGATCATATATTCAGATCATCTCGGCAACATTTTAAGACTTTTGTAGCCGCCTCTCCATTTAGCATAAATATGTTTGATTAATTATTAAAAAATTACTTCAAGAGAAATATATTACTGTTCTTATTGATATTAAATATCGCTGTAAAAATCTATGAAACAGATTCTCAGCAACAAAATAGTTAACCAAATTTTCGTATATTTTTCACTTATAAAATGCTGCAAAATTGAAAGCATAGTTGTGGACAGGATGCTGGATGTACGGCTCACGCCGTAATCCAGGTATTGACGCTAGA
>Ga0364881_10278_pt1 | contig 29321 bp, 23 predicted proteins | sample ExccelJu500001D4_5_FD_206923 | JGI IMG/M metagenome (GOLD analysis project Ga0364881, IMG submission 206923) | Enriched cells from Trout Bog Lake Hypolimnion, Wisconsin, USA - BchlTB.July30.5000.01.D4 | ecosystem: Environmental > Aquatic > Freshwater > Lake > Hypolimnion/Profundal zone | place...
CATATGAAGATGCCTGTCTTCATTTAATTGATAATAAATGTGAAAAGATTTTTGTCTTCTGGAAAAACGAATCTTTCCAGGACGCATTAAAAGATCAACGTTTTGAAGCGATTATAAAATATTTGAAATGCTGTAAGCGCTATTCACAAGAAAATATCCTCTTAACGGCAGAAAGCATATTTCATCCAGCCCTAAATGACAGGGTTGACGGCATATGTAAAAATCAATCCGCAAAAATAGAAGCACTTCTTAAGCACAATTCTGGCCGGACAGGCATCATTTGCCATAATGATATGATAGCTATGCAAGTTTTGGTAACGGCGCTTAAACTGGGGATAAAAATTCCAAACGAACTTATGATAACAGGTTATAATAATTCATCAGCATCAGTCTATACTAATCCGCAACTCTCAACTGTTGCTCCGCAACCGGAAGAGCTGGCAAAAGTTGCACTAGGGCTTCTTGATGAGCAGATGAGGAACTGTGAACTTAGCGGGCGGACGGCAATGGTTCCATGCAGATTCATCCATAGGGAAACATAAAAAAACTGAAGGAGTTAATACTATAGCATCAAACAAACGGCTTGAAGAAATGGATTTTCTCGTGAAATTTAGCTTAAAGAAGAAAAATAGAATGTTTCTAACCGCAAAAAGAAAGATAAAACAACTAAATGAAAAGGAAGGCACAAGATGAAAACTGAAAAACAAAAACAGTCGTATAGGATATTTACACTCATAGAATTGCTAATTGTGATAGCAATTATAGCTATTCTTGCCTCAATGCTGTTGCCGGCACTCAGTAAGGCCAGAGAAAAATCCAGAACTATTAGTTGTACTAATAATTTAAAAAATATTGGTTTAATGTTTGATTATTACACAATTGACAATGAAGGCTTTTATCCCTACTATTATACAGGAGGAGCTGCCAGCCTGGGAACTTCGCGTTATTGGTTTGGTAAAATGCTGCAGGCTGGTTATAGTAAAGATATAAATGTTTTCTTCTGCCCCTCTGATTATATGGAAACCAACCATTCACTGGATACAATATTGAATACTGATTATATAATAAGTTATGGTTATAATCTCTGCTTTTCATTAAATTACGACAATGGCACTCAGAAGACGTGGAGTCAGGTAAAAACAAATAATATTATGGTTCCATCCAAAACAATATTAGTGGTTGACAGCCTGTGGCCCTTGCCTGCCACACCCTTTTCGGGAGCTGGACGTTATTATGTATATCCGAGCGCCTCTACTGATGGTAAGGCATGTCCTCGCCATCAGTCTGCGGCTAATGTGCTTTGGGCGGACGCTCATGTTTCCACGGTTAAAACGGCAGTGCCAAATTTTCCTGATTCTATTTACTACCCAACAGCGTTGGGGTCTCCGGCCGCCGGGCCTCAGTACTGGTATCCACGATCGCCCGGTGGTAAATAATAAAAAAGGCTAAACTTTTACACTTTTCAAACTATAAAAATAGAAGTTTCAGCCTAAGTGAGATATAAAATAAAATGGAGTATTTGCGCATGAACAATGAAATGCCGGGGGTAGTTTCGTCTAACGATCAGAGACTTTTGGGAATTGTGAATTCGCTCGTTCCAAGGTTCCCCGTCCTTGTTGCGCGATGGCGGTTGCCTGTTATGGCTATTCATAGCTGCACAACAATATTGTCAATCTTTTGTGTCAATCTTTTTTGTTCCTGTGCCATGGCGGAAGACAAACCATTGACGCTTGTTAACGACAATAAATCCAGCTATGTCATTGCTGTGCCTTCCAACACACCGGGCTCTGTCATGGATGCCGCAAATGACTTAGCCTATCATTTAAAAAAAATATCAGGAGTTGAAATCCCTGTAATCAATGAACAGCAAATCCCGAAGATTGATACTGTCATTTATATTGGTTGCTGTAATGCCACCGCATCCGGGATTTTTCCGCTTTCTTCCCTTCCGCCTGCCGCATATGTTTTGCGATCATCCGGCAATAAGATTTATCTTTATGGCGATGATACTGTGCTTGATGAAAAATATAAGGTAGAACGGACTGGAACTTATTCCGCAGTAAGCATGTTGCTGGAAAAATATCTTAAATGCCGCTGGTTGATGTCAGGTGAATTAGGGGAGTCCCTTCCTTGTCAAAGTACTATTACCATTCCGCCATTAAATGAAGTCCGCACTCCAAGGTTTCCAATTCATAACATTTGGTTGGACCGCACGAATCCGGACGAGGTTAAATGGGCAAGGCGGATGCGAATGGGGTCGAGTTTTATTTTTGATGGCGGTCATGCGTTTGAGAGTTGGTATGATTCATATGGCAAAACGAAACCGGAATTGTTTGCATTACAGAAAAACGGGACGAGAATCCCGATGACTCCCAAGGGAGCGCATCAATGCCTGAGCAATCTGGAAATAGATAAAATATGGTTCAGCGACGCATATCAACTGCTAAACAGAAGAGCATATCAGTATTCAGTATCCGCCTCTTTTAATGACGCAGGGCAGGAAGGTTTTTGTCTTTGCAAATCTTGTAGAAACATGGATCCTCAAGGTGCTCCAGTAGGCACATATTATTATGGAGGTACTTATCATGGAGAAAAGTTTCAAATGCCGGCAATCACGGATCGCTATATGACCTTTGTCAATCGCCTTGCCGATGTTTTAAATTACCAATGGCCGGGAAAGTTCGTGGCCTATACAGCATATCGCAACGGGATAACGCCTCCAGTCGCGGTAAAGCCCCTTCCCAATGTTATTGTTTTCTTTGCCGGATTTTCATATGTTGATGAGCGATGCCGTAATTTAAGTCGCAAGTATTTTGATGGATGGCGCAATTTGACAGAGAAAATCATAGTTCGTCCTAACATTCTGCACCATGGGGCTGCGATGCCGCTGAACTATTCGAGAAAATTGGCTGAAGACGTTAATTATTGTGCTGATAAGAATATCTATGGTTTCACCTATGATGGAACTCCGAAAAATTGGGGCAGCGGTGGCATCAATTATTATATTTTGGCCAGAATGCTGGACGACCCTCAGCTCCAGTATAAAGACTTGTTCGACGAATATTGCGGGAGAATGTACGGCGAGGCAGCTTCAGACATGATAAATTATTATAAAGAACTGGAATTATTCACAAACAGGATTGCATCATCCGGGAATAGCAATGGCATACAAACCGGATGGGGATGGCATATGCCGGATTACTATAATGACAATGAAATAAACAAGTTCTGCGGGATTCTGAACGGGGCTAAAAAATGTGCCAGGGATGGAAAAGTAATAGAACGAATTGATTTATGCCTGATGTCATGGGAATATGCGCGAAGACTTCGTGATGTATGTGCGGCAATAAGGAAGAATGGCAATAAGGATGCGGCGAAAAGCGAAATGCGGCGGTTAGACGAGTGGCGCTCGATGATCGCAAGTTCAGGAAACAAGGCTGTCGACACTAAGCGCGACGTCTGGCGGTGGTCGTGCATGAGAACAGCAGCAGAGCCGTCCGGCTTTTGGGAGCAGATAGAAAATGATTCATTACTGCCTCAGGAATATTAATTTCAAGTTCCCGTGTATGAAAATTCAAGATATCAAGATTTGTCCATAAACAAAGCAAAACAACTCAAATTAAGGATAGATATTTATGAAACCGGTTGAAGCTGTATTGATAGGAGCCGGGAGCCGGGGATTCCTGGAGTTCGGCGGATTCGCCAAAAGATTTCCGCAATCATTGTGCTTTGCGGCAGTGGCCGATCCTGACGAGGGAAGAAGGAATGCGTTTGGTGAAACGCATGCAATTCCCCTGGAGAAAAGGTTTGCGGACTGGAGAGACTTACTGAACAGCAGGCAGATGGGTGAAATTCTCATCAATGCAACACCGGACCGCCTGCATTATCAAATAACGAAGGCGGCATTGGAGAAGGGCTATCATGTTTTTCAGGAAAAGCCGATTGCCGCCACGCTTGAGGACTGCCTCGCGACTGGCGAGCTGGCTAAAAACAGCGACCGGCTGATCCAGATTGGTCATTGTTTGCGCTTTACTCCCTTTTATCGTGCCGCCCATGATATTCTGTCGGAAGGAAAGATTGGACAAACAGTGACTTTGACTTATGAGGAGAACGTAACTTTCGATCACATGGCGCATTCTTTTGTAAGAGGAAATTATGGAAAAAGAGATGACTCAAGCCCGATGATAATAGCGAAAAGCTGCCATGACCTTGATATTATGGTGTGGCTGGCATTGGGCAGAAAACCGCTAAGAGTAAGCAGTTTCGGTTCCTTGACATATTACCGGGGAAAAAACGCTCCTGCCGGAGCTCCGGAACGATGCACGGATGGATGCCCCCATGAACATGAGTGTCCGTTCTCCGCTATAAAAATATACGTCAAAGAGGCCGGTCCTGACATCGGATATGGCGGCGCACAATGGCAGGTGTGCAGGAACGGAGCACCTGATGAGCGGATGGCGGCGCTGAAAACAAGTCCATACGGACGTTGCGTTTTCCGTTGTGACAATGACGTTGTAGACCATCAGATTGTAAATATCGAGTTTGAAGGCGGTTTGACCATGGCGTTCACGATGCAGGGCTTTGGAGCGGCATATCCGCCGGGCGGAACGACGCAGTTCGGGCATATTTCTGGCGGAGCAGGAAGAACCTTTACGATTTTCGGAACCAAAGGAGTACTGAACGCCCCGTGCTATGGTCATCTTGAACTGACTGATTTTCTTCTCAAGCAAACGCTGAAAATGCAGACGGGATTTCCGGAGGGCGGACATGGCGGCGGGGATTACGGCATGTTACATAATTTCATAAACGCCGTGCGAAGCGGGACTAAAGACTTGCTTCGCACCTCCGTTAATGAGTCCATCATGTCCCATGTCATCGGTTTCGCCGCCGAGGAATCCCGTTTGAGCAAAGGAAAAGTAATTGAACTTGAAGATTTCGTCAATGAAATAAAAGGCCGACGGGAATAAGGTGAAAAGATGAATATAAAATTCCGGAATGCTACAAGCGAAGACGTGTCCCCAGTAATAAGTTTGTGGAGACAAAGTTTCCCTGACAAAAACGATGAATACTGGCGAATTATCGAAGACCGCCTCCAGGCCGGATTGAAAACAAGGCGGATCATCATCCGTATGGCATTTGATGAAAACAGCAATTTGATCGGCAGCGTGCAACATCTTGTCACCCATATTCAAATCGGGAATTCGACGATCACCAATTCACATTTGGGAGAAGTAAGTGTTCTCCCCGCTATTCAGGGCATGGGACTGGGGTCTCAAATAATGCAGGATAGTATAAAGTGGCTTGGGGCTGAATGCGGAATACATACCGCTTCGCTCGGCGGACTTGTAGCTTTTTACAGCAGATTCGGCTTCACCGTATCACCATCATCTCCCTGTTTGACTGTTCCACTTAAAAACGAAAAAGGCGGCGTAAAAGAGATTCCATTTTCTGAAATAATTGCGATAAAAGAGAAAACCGCATTAAGCAGAATACGTGAATTTGATCCTGTCAACGACAAAGACGGATATTTTAGACTGCAAAAACCCGATTCCGGGCAAAGACAATACGACGAAGGAGATTACAGCTTCGAACACGTTGAAAGAAAATGCTGCAATGAACTTTCGCGCCTGGTATATGAAGAAAATGGAGATATGCGGGCATATTTGTTTGCTTACAACTGGAATACTATATATGATTTCGGGGCTGAAGACAGTGATATTGGCCATAAGGCTTTCTCCATGCTTTTGCGCTCGGCGTTGCATGAGTTAAATGCAAAAGGCGTATTCGAGCTGAGAATCGCGGGCGGCAACATCCGGCGCATGTCGAACTTGCTCAACAGCGAGAAAATCGCTTATAATCTGGCCTATGGTGTTGGCGGCCATAGTTCGCAAATGGTCTTCATACCCAATTTAAGGAGATTATTCGAATCAATCCGCGATGAACTGAACCGCCGTCTACGCCTGTTGCCTTTGACCTGGACAGGCAAAATTAAATTCCATGTCAGCGACAGAAATTTGTCATGTGCGCTAATTGTAAAAAACAACCATATTGAATCCATTTTTGATGAAAGTCCAGAACCGTATGATATTGAGTTTTCCATGCCGCAGAACCATTTGATAATTAAACTGTTCAATTATGACAACACATTTTACAGGCAGGCTCTCATTTCGCCGCCGACGCCTCTTGCCATTAATTTATTCGACATTATTATGAGTGATAAAGGAATTATTTTATGAATCCGGAAGCTGAGAAAAATAAATCAGAAAAAATACAACAGTCCTTTGAAAATCCGCAACATACCGAAACACTGACCATGAGGACTCATCCGGAAGCCACATGGACGCGTCCATATGAGAATACGGAACTAGATATCAGCCGTTTTACGTCCGTGGGAGAAGTTGTCGCGGTACGTCAGGATAACGATGATGTGGTCGTCGAACTTGCCAATGCGGCCTTGCGCATACGTTTCATTTCAGCCGATATTGCGCGAATTACGCTTGGGCTTGCCGGTGCCGCCTGTGAGAAATTCCCCAAAGATGATCTGCATCTTGACGCTAACGGACCTTACGGCATAACCCGCTATGAGTGGGATGCGGTCCCGCACACAACGAGTATTGATAATGACCGGATTGTCATTGCCAGTGACAAGCTTGCCATCCATATCAACAAGAAACCTTTTGGCTTGTCTGTATTGAATTCCGACGGCAGGACGCTTCTGGAGACGCTCAAAGACGGCATCATGATAAGCGATACGGACGGGCCGCGCCAGACGCTGACACAATTTGTTTTGCGGCCTGAAGATCATTTCTGGGGATTTGGCGGACGGATCGCGCAAATTGACCGGCGCGGTTCAACGGCGGACCTGTTCTCGGTAAAAGTTTCGCGGATGCGCGGCGATTACGGCGGATTTCCCATGCCGTATTTTATGAATCCAGCCGGCTATGGCTTTCTGCTGGACAACCCCTGGCCTCATGTATATTTTGATCTGGGCAATGCATCGCCGGACAAATGGTTTTTGCACACTCCGGGCGGCAATCTGGACTTCTATGTGCTTGCCGGCAATACGCCTGCGGAAATTGCCCGGAAATATTGTGTACTGACCGGTTTCCCAACGCTTCCGCCCAAATGGTTCCTTGGATTCTGGCTGTCGTGGGTTCTGGAAGTTACCAGGCAGGATGAGATAGTCAAGATTATAGAGCGAATGCGGCGGGAGGAAATCCCTCTTGATGTCATTGTGCTTGATCTTCATTGGCGTGACGGACTGGTGACGCTTGGCCTGGAAGGGGGAAATGGTAAAAATGTTGAGTGGGGCAAAAATTATGACAACGTACCCGGATTTATAAATAAAATCAAAGAGTTGAATCTTCATCTCAGCGCTCATCTCAACACCAGAATGTGGTCCGGCAAAGTTTTGGATGAAGGACTGAACAAGGGTTATATCCGCTCCGCGGCCGAGCAGCAGAACGTGGAGGAAGTTACAAATCCGCAGGCCATTGAATGGATTTGGAATTATTATCAAAAACGCGTTGATGACGGCATTGATGTATGGTGGACCGACAATTCCGAGCGAGTTGACGGCACATTGTGCAATGTGAATTTACCGTCCAGAAATCTCTTCGGACATCTGTGGAACAAAATGCTTTATGACGGCATGGTCAAATCCGGAAGGCAGGAGGCGCTGGTCTTATCCCGCGGCGGGTGGCTTGGTTCGCAACGGCACACGCTGGCCTGGCCCGGTGATACCGGTCCGGGTACCGAACGCCTTCGTGAAGACCTGCGGTGGACGTTGAATTGTTCAATAAGCGGAATTCCGTTTAACACGGTTGATTTAGGTGGTTTTGTCTGCTATGACGCTAATGATCCGTCCTACGATCCGGCTAATCCTGACCACCAATATACACAATCTCTGGTTCGCACGGATGATAATGTAATCCGGCGAATTGCCAATGGAATGTTGCTTTTCCCGGTTCCACGCGTACACGGCGGCGGCGCCGTCAGAGTGCCATGGACCTATCCGAAGCCAGTCAGTGATTTATATAAGTATTACCTTGAACTGCGATACCGGCTTTTTCCTTATATTTATTCACTGTCAGTACATGCCTCTAAAACCGGCGAACCCCTCTTCCGTCCGTTATTCTGGCATAACATGGATGATGTCGAAACCTACGGCATTGACGATCAATTGTATCTGGGCCCATGGATTCTTCTGGTGCCTGTAGTTGAAGAGGGAAGTCAGGAGCGGGAATTGTATTTGCCGCAGGGGCAGTGGCTGCACCTGCATAGCGACCGCATATACACCGGCCCCAGGAAACGCATGTCCATCAATGCGCCGCTATATGGACATGCGAGCCTGCCCATTTTTATCCGGCGCGGCGCTATAATACCAGTACGCCAGCCTTGCTGTTTCAACCATGAAAAGTCGGAAACATCATACACAATACATATTTTCCCGGACGCATCCGGAGAATTTTGTATTTATGAAAATGCAGAAACTTCCGGGAAAATATCGTATGAGAAAAAAGGCGGCGGAATAAACGTCGAAATTTATAATCCATCTTCCATTTCGCGTGAATATACCGTTGTAATTCATGATACTTGCTCATATGGGAGCTTAATTAAAGACCCGGAAATCGTCTATCCGTTTCAGAGCGGTTATGTCGGTTCTGAAATCATATCTGCAATGACAAAAAGTTGTATTAAGTTTACATCAAGCTGATAAGAAAGGCACAGGCTAAGAATTCAAAAGAAATCATGAAAAGGAAAGGCTGGCGTATAATTTGCCGTAGCCATACGGAAGTGACTTTATTTATTGCCACTGGCATGCCCCCTCAAGCGTGGATATGCGGTCCAAGCAAGTACTGCAGCTTGGGCTGACATATCAAAATCTTCCTGTATATTGAATTGTAAAACAATACGGATTCCATGCAAGTCAACCTCGAATTGCACTGGATAAGGCATATCCGGCAACAGATAATTTTTTGATTTCCGGTTTGAGTTGTCAATAACCTAATATAGATTATGGTAAATATGATGAATATAAACAACTGATTTATAAAGAGAAAATATGCTGGCAAAAACATTTTCCGCGGCGGTCATCGGAATTGATGCTTATATGGTGGAGGTGGAAATTAACGCCACCGGTTCCGGCGAACAAGATTTCGGAATATCGGGGTTGCCCTTTAGCTTTTGTGTTTTGAATTTATATTATAGCTGAAATGAAAGTTTTGGGGAATCTTGGGCTGAGCAAATTTTAGAAAAGAAATATGAAAAAAGAACTCATCATCGAACTGTTTGAGAAATTTGAAGGGGCCTGTTATCTTGCCAACAATCTGGAGTGCTGGAGCGCCAGAGAATTGCAGGAGATATTAGGCTATGCGGAATGGCGTAATTTTCTTAAAGTGATAGACAAGGCAAAGACGGCTTGTGAAAATGCTGATGTCAAGGTGTCAGACCATTTTGTTGATGTCAACAAAATGGTCGAACTTGGCAGCGGTTCTCAAAGAGAAATAGATGACATAGCCCTAACCCGCTATGCTTGCTATCTCGTTGCTCAAAACGGCGACTCGGTCAAGAGTGAAATTTCCTTTGCGCAGACCTATTTTGCCGTTCAGACCCGGAAGCAGGAAATAATAGAACAGCGGCTTTTAGATATGGACCGGGTAATCGCCCGTGATAAATTAACGAAATCCGAAAAGAAACTATCAGGCATAATTTATGAGCGCGGAGTTGATGAAATGGGGTTTGCCCTTATCCGCTCAAAAGGGGATCATGCGTTATTCGGCGGCTTCTCCACCAACGCCATGAAGCACAAACTGATGATTCCCGATGGCAGGCCATTGGCAGATTTTTTACCGACGCTCACCATCAAAGCCAAAGATTTTGCGGCCGAACTTACCAGCCATAATGTCATAGAAAAGGACTTATCCGGCACTAACAAGATATCCGACGAACATGTGGAAAACAACAGGGCGGTTCGCAAAATGCTGATTGAGCGGGGAGTAAAACCGGAAGAGCTGCCGCCAGCGGAAGATGTCAAAAAAATTCAGCGTAAATTAGAGGGTGATGAAAAAAAATTATTTAAAGAGATACAGAAGAAGAATTAGCCATGCTGTAGAATACATTGGCAAACTTCCACTGAGGACAAGCCGGGCGTTGGAAATCAGGGTGATTTGCCGCAGTTGTCCGGAAATTCCGAACAACTGCCAATGATGATATCGGATTCGCACTTTAGCTTTGGTGTTTTCGTTGCTTGAATACAGGAAACAATATGTTGCTCCGCTGTATCTGGATATTTTATGAAATTGATTAATATGCCGCGCTTCCAGCTTGGAGAAGCCCGCAAGCAGGATGCTTGCGGTACTCTGAAAAAACCTCCGTCAATGGATAATTTTTTGATTTCCGGTTTGAGTTGTCAATAACCTAATATAGATTATGGTAAATATGATGAATATAAACAACTGATTTATAAAGAGAAATTATGCTGGCAAAAACATTTTCCGCGGCGGTCATCGGGATCGATGCTTATATGGTGGAGGTGGAAATTAACGCCACCGGTTCCGGCGAACAAGATTTTGTTTCCATCGTCGGACTGCCCGACCCCGCCATCAAGGAAAGCCGCGACCGGGTGCGTTCGTCGCTGCACAGCACCGGTTTTCCGCATCCGCACGGCGCCACGCTGGTTAATCTGGCCCCGGCCGACCTGAAAAAAGAAGGCGCGGCATTCGATCTGGCAATTGCGCTGGGGATGCTGGCCGCCACCGGCTATATTGACCGGGTCAAGCTGGCGAAAACCGCCATCATCGGCGAACTGGCGCTGGATGGCTCCGTCCGCGCGGTGCGCGGCGCGCTGCCGGTCGCGGTAAAAGTCAGTTCCGAACCCGGACTCGAAGCGCTGCTGGTGCCGCATTTCAATGCCGAGGAAGCCGCGCTGGCGGCCGGCGGCTTTCCCGTTTATCCGGTCGGTTCTTTGCGTGAAGCCGTGGAATATTTCAATGAAGGCGGGATGCTGCCGTACAAGGCGGACCTGCAAAGCTATATTCGCGCCGATAACAGTCGCGACCCGGATTTCGCGGAGGTCAAAGGTCAGGCCATGGCCCGGCGCGCCCTGGAAATCGCCGCCGCCGGAGGGCATAACAGCCTGATGATCGGGCCTCCCGGCACCGGCAAGAGCATGATTGCCGCCCGGCTTGCCGGGATTCTGCCGCATATGACGCTGGAAGAAACGCTGGAAACCAGCCGTATTCACAGTGTGCTCGGATTGCTTTCTTCCGGACAGCCGTTGCTCAACCGCCGGCCGTTCCGTTCACCGCACCATACCATCAGCGACGTCGGATTGATCGGCGGCGGCAAAAATCCATCGCCCGGTGAAATCAGCATGGCCCATAACGGGGTGCTGTTTCTCGATGAACTGCCGGAATTTAAAAGAAATGTGCTGGAAGTCCTGCGTCAGCCGCTGGAAAGCGGCATGGTGAATGTGGCCCGCGCCGCCGGAAGCTTCACTTTTCCCGCCAAATTCATGCTGGTGGCGGCGATGAATCCGTGTCCCTGCGGCAGAATGAATCCCACGCTCGGGTGCCGGTGCAAACCGAATGAAGTCAGAAAGTACCGGGGAAAAATTTCCGGACCGTTGCTCGACCGCATTGATCTGCATGTGGAAGTCCCCCACTTGAACCAGGAAGAATTGCTGGCCGCGCCCAGCGGCGAACCCAGCGTCAAGATACTCGAACGCGTCAAAGCCGCGAGAACGATCCAGTCGGAAAGATTTTCCAGCCTGGGGTTCTACTGCAATGCTCACATGACCAGCAAAGACCTTCCGCATTTTTGCCGTATCGGAGCAGGAGAGCAGATGCTGCTGCGCCATGCGATCAATGATTTCCATTTGAGTCCCCGCGCCTATGACCGGATACTGAAAGTGGCGCGCACCATCGCCGACCTCGTCCAGTCACCCAATATCGGGGAAGATCATCTGTTCGAAGCCATCAATTACAGAAATTTCGACCGCGGCGAGAGCTGGTAACCTTTATTGAAGGTTTTTCAGGCGGAACATTATTGTCTGGTACAGCACTTTGAAGATGGTTTTCAGCGTGATATCCTTGGTATAATAGCCGGAGCCTGGTTTGGCGTGATAGGAGTCAATTTGCAGTTCACACAAAGCAATCTGCCGGTGACATGCTTCGCCGGTGATGATCAGGTTGGGAGCATAAGTATTTTCGGGAATCATCTGAAAAATATCCCGGAACGCGTGACAGAACATCAGACGGCAGGGCGAATTCACATCGAAAACGCCGCGCCCGTATAATATTTTTATTATCATGCTGGAGATGGTGGAAACGATAAGATGATCAATTCTCAATGTCCGTTTTCTTCTGGCCACGATGAAATAATAAGTCCGGCGCATTCCCCACATCCGTCCGAAATTTTTGAAACTGGCGTCGCTGCCGGAGTCGGTCAGGAAAATCCATTTGGCGTCAGAATTTTCGCGGCATCCCAGCAGTGAAGTCGGGCCATGTCCGGTCCGGGATTGGAAGTGTGGAATTATTTTAGGATTGGCGGCGGCCAGTTCTTTGAGGATTTTCGGCGTATTGTCTCCGGAGCCGTCGTCGTAAATGTGAAATTCGTAATTAATGTCAAGCTGTTTCAGCAGATACTCCCATTCAGTTACGGTCTGCCGGATAATTTCCTGTTCATTGTATACAGGCATGACGACTGCCAGTTCCACTGTATTTTTATCCATTTTGCCCTCCTGAAAAAACACCTTCGACGATTGATAATGTGAGTTATGGGAATAATGAGAATAATGGAAAATTACCGTACGGGGCGGATATCTTTTGGGCAGCATTATCCAAGATATTTTTGCCATTGCGGGCAATTGCCCATCCCATACTTCCCATACTTCCCATACTTCCCATACTTCCCATACTTCCCATACTTCCCATACTTCCCATACTACTAACTTTAGAACTCCCGAACTTTAGAACTTTAGAACTTTATTTATATATTTTGTACTGAGCGGCTTTTGCCCTGAAATTACTTAAAGGTCTATCCCAGGCGGCTACGATAGTTTTATAGTTCTCGCCGGCCATGACCATTTCCCTGACTTTCGCGGTGCCGATGGCTTTATCAAAGCCGTTGAATTTTTCCGGCTGCCATTTAAAATATTTGGCATAGTATTTCTGTAGATAACAAAGAATGGCGATTGTCGCCACAATCGGGCGGCAGTTCGCGGTATCGGTGACAGAAATTTTAACGCCGTGAATCAGTTTCCCGGCCATGAAGCCTTTTTCCGGCACGTAACTGAACGGAACAAACCGGATTCCGGGGATTTTCTGGGCCGTGAGATAGGTTGCCATATGATCGGCATCGATCCACGGGGTGGCAATAATTTCAAACGGCGCAAAGCCCAGCCCGATATTGGTCTGGCCCAGAGTGCCGATGGTGCCGGTGATGCAGTAGTCTTGCGCTGAACGCACGTTCGGCACATTCGGAGAGGTCGCCACCCAGGGCAACCCGGTGTCCGCCCAACTCATGTCGCGTCGATAGTTGACCATCGGCACCACGTAAAGTTTGCAGTTGATATTGTGCTCCTTGTTCAGATACCGCGCCAGTTCGCCGGCGGTCAGCCCGTAACAATATGGAATCGGATAGAGTCCGATGAATGAACGGAATTTATTTTCAATGATCGGGCCGTCCATGGACTGCGCTCCCATGGGATTGGGCACGTCCAGCACGATGAACGGTTTTCCGGCGGCCGCGCATCCCCTCATGCATTCGGCCATGTGCCAGATATAAGTATAGGAACGGCAGCCGATATCCTGGATATTGTAAATCATTACGTCAATCTTGTCCAGGGATTCTTTGGTCGGACGGTGATCTTTGCCGCCGTACAGCGAATAAACGGTCAGCCCGGTTTTCGAATCGCGGGTGGTGCCGACGTTTTCTCCCGCCTTGATGTCGCCGCGGATGCCGTGTTCCGGCGCAAACAGCGCCTGCAAATTAATATTCGGGTTGGCTTTGAACAGGTCAACCGCGGCCTGTTTGTTCGAATTGACGCCGGTCTGGTTGGTCAGCAATCCCACCCGCTTGCCTTTAACCAGATCGGTATGCTGTTCCAGAAACACTTCCAGTCCGTTGGTGACTTTTCCGGAAGCGCTGCCCATCATCATGGCACATCCAGCGGCCAAAAACATCTTCAAAGACAGCCGGCTGCCTTTGAACGCAACTTTATACCAGTCCATACATATCCTTATTCTGCTTATTATTTAAAACATTAAAAAATTTACATGACAATCTTGAAGATTTCCATTCATGATGCTATCTTAAAAGACTTTTTTTTAGTATGAAGGCTGCAGGCCCCACTTTTATTAGTGCTTGACACCTGCAGCCGGATAAAACATAACTCTTAACAAATAGGAGCAAGGGATGGCAACTGCAAGTCAGGCGAAACACAAATTCTGTCGCAGAATCGGACAGTGCGTTTGGAGTGATCCCAAATGTCCGAGCGCGAAACGTCCGTACCCCGCGGGGCAGCACGGCAAAACCGGCCGTAAAAAGAAACTTTCCGGATACGGTGAACTGATGATGGAAAAGCAGAAACTCCGCGCTCATTACGCGATTTCTGAAAAACAACTCGTGCTCGCTTTCCAAAGAGCGAAACAGGGCGAAGGCAAGACCAACGAAAAACTGATCCGCAACATTGAACAGCGTTTGGACGCGTTCCTGTACCATAGCGGTTTCGCTCCGACCATTTTCGCGGCGAAGCAGTTTATCACCCATGGACACATCCTGGTCGAGGGGCGCAAAGTTGACCGTCCGTCATACCAGATGAAAGAAGGCCAGAGCGTTACCATTAACGCGGAAAAGTCTCCTGCCATTGCGGAAATTGCCAAGAAAACCAATAGCACCGTTCCCGGCTATATCATGGTCGAGACCGAAGCATTGAAAGCCACGCTCGTGCGCATTCCGGAAATCTCTGAGATTCCGGTCAACGCCAATATCATGAGCGTCGTCGAGTACTACGCCCGCTAATCTGAAATATTCAGAAGCATTCAAACCCGGAGCCGTCAAAAGCCCCGGGTTTTTTCTTGCCTTAATCTGCTGCTCCGTTATGTCAAAATCATAAAAAAAAATTCCGTTATGTGCAAAAAGGAGACTTGACAAACTGGAATGTTTGGGTTATAATAGCCTATGTAAGTCGTATGTAAGCTTAATGTAAGGTTGGTGTAAGCATGAATATTAATATGAAAAAAATAGATAAAGATTCCGGTGTTCCTTTTCATATTCAAATAAAAGATGAAATTATTAAATTTGCCCGGCAGAATGATTCCACCCAGGCGCTCCCTAAGCATGAAAAGCTTGCCCATATGTTCGGCACCAGCCGGTTTACAGTGGCAAAAGCCATTTCTGAACTGAAAAGAGAAAAAATTCTCAACGCGGTAAAAGGCCATGGAACATTCCTCATAAGGAAAAAGCCGGCGGCAAATAACTTTGCCGTAATTGAGAAAAGCAAACTGATTACGCTGATACTCCCTTCCGCCGAAGCGTCCCCGATATTTCAAGGCTGCCAGGCTGAAGCTGAAAAAGACGGTTATCATATATTACTGAAAAATGATGAACTGATAGAAAATAAGACCAGAGAAGGTTTTATAAGCCGGGAAAGAGAATGCCTAATAAAATACCTGCACGGAGAGCTTGGCGACTCGCTTATTCTGTATTATGAAGGCGGCCGGGATAATCTTGATATTTTAAAAAAAATCATTGAAGCGGAAATGCCTCTCGTCTGCATAGACCGCTTGCCGGATTATTTCTCAGTAAATTATGTTGGTTATGACAATTTCAGCGTCTGCCGGGAAGTAACCCGGCGACTGATAAGTTCAGGCAAATCCAATATCGCGATAGTCGGTACCGGCGCCGCCATTTCTTCCACACGGGAACAGGTAAGCGGATACATTAAGGCATTGGAGGAAAACGGATTGGAATTAAATAAAGAAAATATATTGACCGGAGCGGATTTCTTATACTATTGGAAAGAATCGGAAATCCGGCTTCTTAAGGAAAGATTCCTCGCAATAAAAGGTAAAGTCGATGCGGTATATTTTATGAGCGCATTGGCGGAACGGCTTATGCTGGAAGATATTAGTGAGTCAGACTTAAAAACGGACATTGTCTTCGCCGGCAGAAACAGTATTACCCATCCGTGGATCAAAGAGAAATTCGTTATACAATGCAGCCCCCCGTCTGTTCAGCTTGGCGCAGAAGCAGTAAAACTGGTCAAGTCAAAACTCGTTCTTGAAAACCGGACAAAAATAGAACAAATAAGGTTACCAGTTTTATTAAGATAAAGCAAAAGGAGATGCAAAAAATGAAAATGAAGAAAAATGGTTTCACGCTCATAGAACTCCTGGTCGTAATTTCTATCATCATTATTTTGGTCAGCATGCTGCTCCCGGCTCTAAACAGCGCGCGGGACCGGGCCAAAGCGGCAAAGTGTCTATCTAACATCAAGCAGACCGGGATGACGTTTTCATTATATGCGAATGACTGGCGAGGCTGGATGCCGGCTATTTATATCGACGCGAGTGGAATGTATTGGGGTCAAACATTAGTTTCGCTGAGATACGTGACGGGGTCTTATAATTGTTTATTGTGTCCTACCCGGAGTCCATACACGTTCCTCGATTATGCTCACACGTACGGAGTATGGGGCTGGCAGTACAACAGTCAATTAAGCATGTGGTCAACTCAGGCGACTTCCGGCATACCTTATACCGGCCAAGGCCCCAGTTCGCAAATAGTTCTTGCGGATTCACTTGCTTCCGCCGCCGTCACGGCAGGCCAAATGTATCACATTTATGGACGTTATAACAGCCAAAGATTTCTGGATTTGCGTCACAACCAGAAGGGGAATGCCTTTTTTGCCGATGGCCATGGGGCTGGTGTGGGAATGAAAGAAACAAATCCGCTGGGAATGGAATATTATGCATTAAATAATGTGGTTCTTCAAAACTGGTGAGTGAAAGCGTATTTCCTGATTTTATATTTTCTCGCATTAAGTTGCTCTCGATTGGCTAATAGCAAGGCTGTTTCTTGAGAATCGGACAAAAATAGAACAAATAAGGTTGCCAATTTTATTAAGATAAAGCAAAAGGGAATGTAAAAATGAAAATGAAGAAAAACGTTTTCACGCTCATAGAGCTCCTGGTCGTTATTTCTATTATCGTTATTTTGGTCAGCATGCTGCTCCCGGCGCTGAACAAGGCCAGGGAAGGGACACGAAAAATAGCCTGCAAGGGGAATTTAAAACAATTGGGATTAGCGGAAAGCTTGTATGCCAATGATAATGCGGGGTGGATTATTCCTTTTGGCAAAGCCCCGTGGGGAACCGCCGTTTGGAAAACAGAGCCGCGATTTTTTTTAGCTTATCTCGGCAGCAAGTCCGGCAATGCTGTCATGCTTTGCCCGCAGGCATTAGAAATGCCGACACTGCCGGCGTATGAATATAATCAGGAGTTAACAACCGATGTTGCGCTAACTCCTTTTTATAGATTAGATAAAATTCGAACTGAAATCATAATGATGACAGATGCCACCTATACGGGTTCAGGCGCTTATTGGAACGGGTTCGACCACACCTGGTGGATAGGCGCTATATCTTTCAGACACTTATGGGCAGCTAATACATCACATTCAGACGGACATGTTGCTTCAATATTCCGCGCCGATGTGAAGATGAACTCGCAAAGCATATATCCGATGTTTACCCCGTGACCAGACGTAACACACAAAAGGTTATATCTATAGTTTATCCTTAAAGACAAAAGCTGAAAGTTGTTTATCCCGTTCGAGAATTTATTAGTTTTAAAAGAAAGTTGCACACAACAATGAATAGAAACAAAGAAGGATTAAATGTTTAAGCCTTGGAAAACTGTATCAGGAATTGTAGCGGGAGCACTGTTTGTTTTGAACATTGCCGCCAGTGAAGAGGGAGAACTCAAGCCGCCGGTACTCTGGTATCATTTTGATGAAGGCTGGGGCGATGCCGCGATCGACAGTTCCGGCAAAGAAAACAACGGGCAACTGGTTGGCGGCGTAAAATGGAGCAAGGGGAAATTTGGAGCGGGGCTTGAATTTGACGGGAAAAGCGGATATGTGATTTGTCCTGACAGCCCAAGTTTGCACCTTGACAAGACGGTATCGATGACAGTATGGTTCAAGCCTCAGGCTGCCAGTTCAATTATGAATATCATTATGGGCGCATCATGTAAAAATAGAATTAACATGGGGGGCCACTGTATCCAGGGTTCATTCAGCGTGGATAATATTTACTGTAAAACTGACGCTATGGGCGTTATGCGAAATGAATGGAATTATGCGGCAGTAACTTATAACGGGGAAAAAACAGCGCTCTACCTGAATGGCAACCTCATTGGCGAATCGAAGGATAAAACCGGGAAACTGCTTTTTTCGGGTCCGATTATAATAAGCAGCGAAGGTTGCCGGGCATATTTCTTTGAAGGCATAATTGATGAGGTAAAGATATATGATTACGCATTAAGTCCGGAGGAATTACGGAAAGAATATAAATCGCTTCCTCCCGCCCCCACGCCGAAGGAACAATTGTCAGCTTTAAAAAAGAATGTTGGGAAAAAGATTGAGTCCCTGAATGCAAAGTTAAGTCATAGGGATAAAAATGAATGCTCAGATTTCCTTGATATTCTTGAAAATCTGAAACAGTTGCAAAACGACATTGCCAGACATTCCGCAGAAAAAGAACTTGCTTCAAGCTATATTTCCCTAAAAAATACCTGGGATGAACTGAATAATAAAATTAAACTTGCTGAAAATGCTTTAAACAAGAAAATGGAAAAAGAGCAGGAAAAGCTTCAGAGCTCAATTAATATGGCCCAGCAAGACATCAATTCTCTAAAAAAAGACGCGCTTGCCTACCGCCCGGCTCAAAATGATGCTGATATGGCAGGCGTATATTTAAACCTCGGCAAACTAGAAACTATTGACGGGTTCAAAAAAACAGATTATCTGAAAAAAGGTTTTGCCTGCCTGGAAACATCTTCCGGAAAGATTAATAAAGCACGGGAAAATTCAATAAAGGATCCCGTCGGAGGTTCGCCGGGTGAGCTTATGATAGGCGTGACTTATATTCCGAATGAAATTTCTCCGGCTTTCCTGACGCTTAAAGCGCTTAAAATAAATTTCTCCGGAAATTCAATTATGAGCTCTTTAGGTTGGAACTCATTTTTCAACCCTGACACTGCCGGCAAATTGGATGACCGCTTAAAGCTATTTGACGATAACGGTTTCAATATAATGCTCGTATTAAATCGCCCGGATTATCAGTTGTCAGGACTGATGGAAACGCAGGGAAAATTTCAAGATGAAACTGTTAGCGGGCAATGGAGTCTTTATAAAGGGCAATGGCAGATTCCGGCGGCCCCTGCGGACATCCCGTTAAAATGGGTCAAAGAGCAGGAAAAATATTTAAAAAAGTTTATTGAAAAATATAAAAACTACAAGTGTATTTCGCATTGGGATATCTGGGGTGAATCTCATCCGCTTTCGCCCTTTTATCAATCATCCCCGCTGGTGGTTGCGGCATTCAAGAAATATCTTGCAAAAAAATATGCAGATATAAACAAATTAAATAAAACCTGGAAAACAAATTACAAAAGTTTCGAAGAAATAACCATAGATTCCAATAATATCTGGAATACCGCGGAGTGGAATACTTACAGACACATATTGCCGGCTCATTATATAGCATATCTGACGAATATTGTGAAAGAAACAGACCCGACCAGACCAATCAGCCCGGTGCCGGACATGGATCAGATGTATACAGATATGTCCGCGCTTGACCCCTATATTCTGGCTAAAGCGGGCGGCATTTACAAAGAGGCAGGGATTGACATATATGCAGCCAGACGCGATAAATTCCCCTGGCAGGCAATTGCCAGTTATCTGGATACCGGACGAAGTATAACCAACGGGGAAAAGGTATGGATAGGAGAAATCGGACACTGGGTCAACCATGCCGCGCCTGCACATTCTAATTGTACCTATCCTGAAGAAGTTAAAGAGTGGGGTTATACAGCATTCCTGCATGGGGCAAAAGCGGTCTCATATTTTTCATGGGATCAAGGCGATTTAAACGCCGGCACAGACCAGGAGGGGGATAGTTTCGCGCTTATGCATTCGGATTTTACCCCTTTTGCATCAGCAATCAAAATAGCAGAAACCGCCTGTGAAGCAAGAAATTACAAGGAATTATGGTCTTGCAAGCCCGACAGAAATGTCGCGATTTACTATCCCAGACTCTCTGCCCTTCTGAAGGAAAGCAGCAGAAAAGAAATGTACGGGTTGTATGCCGTCATGACCGACTGCGGCTTCGGCATGGATCCGGTGGACAGCGAATTCCTGAAAGAAAAAATATCAAAATATAAAATCCTTGTAATCCCTCCGGCACCATACATAGAAGAAGATGTGCAGCGGGAAATCCTGAAATTCATTAAAAACGGCGGCATTGTATTCGCGTCATCCAGAATCGTGTTCAATGAGTGGGGGGAAGCAAACTCCGTTCCGGAATTCTCCCGGCTTCTCTCCGCTAATAACCCTGCCGCTAAATATGCGCCTTGCATAAAATCTGTCAACAAATTGGATAAGGGCGTCCTGTGCGTTATCGGCGGCGGTATCGGCGCTGATTACCGGCAGGATAAAAATATACCAAGCGGAATTACGACAAAAATACCGATTGATTTTGACAGGGTTGAAAATGGGAAACTCAGAGAAATTTTTCTTGCATTTCTTGCTGCTGAATGCGGCGTGGAACCTTATGCCGTTTCCAGTAAGGAAGGCATTGAAACGGCAGTTATCAGCAATGACACATGCAAATACATGATGCTGATCAGCCACAGGGATAAATCAGTTGAAACGGTAATTACGCTGAAGAGAATTTCATTGAACCCGGGAAAAACTACCTTATATGACATCTTCTCTTTCAAGGAAGCTGAAGTAAAGCGGAAAAACAATAGTTATGAGTTGAAAACCATTGTGGAACCGCATGAAGTCTTAATATTCCCGTTAGATAACTACTCCGGGCTTTGACCGCAATCCAAAAGAAGGAATCCAGAATTCAGGAGTCAGAATTCAGAATAAAAGGCAGAAAACAGCTCCAGAGGAGCGACATATTAATAGATTTTAGCTCCAGCGGAGCGGCATATTAATAATCGGAAGCCGGAAGGGGAAATAGAATCTCAGAAAACAGCAGGAACGGTTGCCGCGACGTATAAACCAATGGCGCAAGTCATTAATAGACAGACCGTTTAATATGTCAATTTTATAAACGTTTAGAACGTGGAAGTCTTAAACAAAGATACTGATATTTTTAAAAGGAGGACTAATTATGAAAATCGATGTGCATACTCATATCAACAGTACTGATCCGGAACAGCTTGAAAATTTCGTCAAAACCTGTGAAAAGTCCGGGACAATCGCCTGTATCTGCTCAGCAGGACCGCGTTCTGATCACGAGTATCCGGAAAACGACGACACTCTGAAAGCGGCAAAACAATATCCTGAGTTTTTAATCCCGTTTGCGTTTGTGGACTTATGGGATAAAATTGACGCGGATATTATCGACAACTTCGCGGAACAGGGTTTTAAAGGACTCAAATGCATCACGCCATATTACCCTTATGATCATGATTTATACATGCCGGTTTATGAGAAAGCTGAAAAACTCAAGCTCCCTGTGCTCTTTCACACCGGGGCCTTCAGACCCAATAAACAAGACGCAGTCACCCGCCGCCCCATATTGAAAAACATGAACCCGCTTAATCTCGACCGGATTGCCCGTTCGTTCCCTGATTTGAAAATAATCATGGCGCATTTGGGCACGACATTTTTCCGAAAAGAGGCTTCGGAGTTGATAAAACTTCATCCTAATCTTTATGCCGATCTGGCGGGCAACGGCAGTTGGATGGCGATTCAGCCCGCGGAACTTGCATCGTGGCTGGGAAGTTGTATCATGGAGGTGGACAGCACATTTGCCGGCTTCAAAAAACTGCTTCTGGGTTCGGATGCTTATTTTACCTCGCCCGGAACTATGCTGGACGCCCAGAAGTATTACGAATTGCTGTTGCGGAGAATTGGGGTTCCGCAGGATATCATTGACGGCATAATGGGCAAAACCGCAGCCGACTGGCTTTTCTGAAAAAACTGTTATGTGCTGGAAAACGTCATTTCTAAATTTTAATATTAACCAGAGAGCATCATTATGGCCGGTAAAAAAATACCAATTATTCATGTTGTAATCAGCGGACTGCTTATTATTGGCGGATTAAATCTGTCTGCGGCTATAGCGGTAAAACAGTCCGAAGAAAATCTTGAAATCCAAAACGGCAAAATTGTCTTGAATATTGCCAAAGGAAAGCAGGAGACAGTATTATCTTATATGCTTGGAGAGCATTTATGCCGTGCTGTTTCATTGAACGCATTTCAGAAAGATAACGTTGCATCCGTCAATTCATTTGAAATTGTCAAAGATACGCCAGTGCTGGTTGCAGTGAAAGTCAGTTATGGTTTTGCAGACGGTTTGACCGTAGCCGTGACTTATTCCGTTAAAGACGGCTTTGAATATATCGAAGCTGAATCTGACTTTGCGCAGGGCAAGGCATCCCTCTCGGCGGCTATTAAAAGTGAGGCGATGCTGATTCCGGATTTTCTCGCCGATTCTATTGTACAATATCCGGCAGCAACTGCCGGCAGGAAATTCAACATTCCGTCGGATAACTTTATTCTGGTCAACATGATTGACGGCGGCGACGCCATGCTGGCGCTGTTATGGGATTCGCCGCAACTTGGCATTTCAGAAAGTCAAAGCGCTAAATGCTTTGATTCAATGAGTTTGTCCGCCGGTGTTAAAAGTAAATTCCTGCTGGGGATAGTCGCGGCCAAAGGGGGATGGTATAAAACTGTCGAAAAACTTAATTATAACGAATTTGCGGAATTGAACTGGAGACCGCCGTTTTCTGCGGAGTGGAAGATGACGACGTTCTTCAACAAAGGTTTTCATACCGACAAAAGCACCTGCGAATCCTGGAATTTTGCGCAGAGAGTTCCAAAGGAATCCAAGCTGTCATGGATAGCGATGGGAAATGAAGGTATCGGCATCACTCAACCTTCCGTATGGCAAGCCTGGGCTTCAGGTCTGGGCGGATTCATTTATCCATGTTATTTCCGTGACGGCAGGGTATTTGCGAAAAAGCCCTTTTTAGATGGGTTGAATAAAAAAACTGTTGCCGGAGATTTCCCTTGCCTGATTTACTCGTTGAATGGAAATGACAAAACGCCGTCCGGGATAACCATGCCCAAAAATGCGCTGAAAAAAATGCTTTCAAAAGAAATGAATGACCGTCTTGAAACTATGGCTTCTCCAAAAGACAAATATCCGGCGACTTGCGGCATCACCGCAAAAGTGGAAAAAATTTTTTATCGCAGCGAATCGGTTAAAGAAAAGAACCAGATCAAGAGTGAGTTTGACCGGATGAACATGTTTGTTCTGGCGGTTCGCGAACGAATTGAGGAATATGTCGCCTGGCAGCAGAAAATGCAGAAAATGCTTGAAGAACAAAAACAGGTCAACCCTCAACTTAATCCGTTGCTCAATGAGCTTGAAAAAGAATTGGCGCAAATTTCCCTGAGCTATGCTAATGCAAAGGATAATATGAAAACTCCCGCTTATTGTACGGGATTAACTGAAAAAATCATTGCGCTGAATGACACAAAACTATCTGATGAGGAAAAGGAAGAACAGTGCAAGGCGCTTGGACGACAGATTCGCACTATCGGGGCTTCCCAGGACAATTTGCTGGGCTCATACAGATGTATTGTAAAAGCCTGCCGTCAGTACGCGACGGGAAAATTGATGACTTCATCCAATACAGCAGAAAAAGAGGCGCTTAAAAGCTTACGGCACGAAACCGGGCTGATTCTAAATAACCGGCTCGGCATGGAAGGCAAATAGCGCGGTCCGGAATTTATGTCCGATTGTACCGATTTTACAAAAAGAACATTTTTAAACTCAATCGTCGGATGATTTTGCGGTGCGGCGCTTTTTAGTCTCGCCGTGTTTTTTCTTGGAATCAATCCGGCGCTTGACGGAAGCTTTGGTCGGACGGGTCGGACGGCGTTTCTTGGGCGGCGTCAGGACTCCGCGGATCAGGTTGACGAGACGTTCCGCGGCATCTTCGCGGTTCTGTTTCTGAGTGCGGTAGCGCTGCGCCTCGATTGCCAGTTCCCCTTCATTGGTCAGCCTCGGACCAACCTTGCTGAGCAGCCGCAGACGGACATCTTCTGGTAGCGCGGCGGTATCGCGCACGTTGAAACGCAACCGCACCGCGGTGGCTACTTTATTGACATTCTGGCCGCCGGGGCCTGAAGACTGAAAGAATTCCTCTTTCAGTTCTTCATCCGGAATTGCGATTTTTTCCGAAACTCTGAGCATGATAATTGCAGTTCCTAAAGTTTGTTTAATTTCCGGTCAACAGAACTCAGCAGCGCGTGAATGGCGCGAATATGCGGGATTGAAACATTATGGGCGTCCGCGTTGCGGATGACATTGCCGAGAATGGCGTCTACTTCCAGCGGCCTGCCGTTTTCATAATCGAGCAGCATGCTGGTTTTGTATGCCGGAAATGTCCTGGTGTAGTTTATGTTTTTCTCCGCCGCGTCATGCGCCAGTTCCTTGCCGCAGGCTTTGGCGACGGCGCAGACTTCATGCATAATGTCGAGGCAAAGCTTTTCCAGTTCCGGGTTGCGCACCATTTCCTGGGTGTCCACGCATCCGGCAAGCACTGACACCGGATTAAACGGTACATTCCAGACCAGTTTCTCCCAGCGCACCCGGATAATGTCGCTGACGATTTCACATTCGACATTGGACTGTTTGAAGAGTTCCGCGAGCAATTCCAGTCGCGGCGAAACTTTGCTTTCCGGATAGATGCCGGCGCGCAACCTGCCTGCCCCGGTGTGAGTGATTCTGCCGTCGCCTTCGCGGAATACCCCGATATAGGCGATAGCGCTGATGATCTCATTGCCGGGAAAAGCCGCGGCAAATTCCTCTTCCACGTCAATGCCGTTCTGGACTATAAAAATCGAAGTATTTTTCGATACCGCCGGACGGATGAGTTCAGGTACGCTGATGCCCGGCAGGACTTTGGTCGTTACCATCACCACATCAGCGGTATCATGGTAGTCCGCCGCGGAATGGCATACCTTAACCGGGAAGAACTCAAAATCACCGGCGAAACTTCCGATCCGGTAACCGAACTTTTTGACGCTTTCATAATCGGAACGGCAGACCGTGGAAACTTCAGCCCCGGCCTGGGCCAGCCGTCCGCCGAAATAAGCCCCCACGCCCCCTGCCCCGAATACCAGTATTTTTAATTTCTTTTCATTCATAATTTTATCTCAATTTATTGAATATTCTTTCAATTTGCGATGCAGGGTCCGGCGGCTGATGCCGAGCTTGTCGGCGGCATTGGTGCGGTTGCCGCCGCATTCTTCAAGCGCTTTAAGGATCAGCATTTTTTCATTGCGGTCCAGATCCAGCGTCGTCGAGGATATTGCCGCCGGGGCGCCGGATTCGCCGCCGCGAATCCCCACCGGAACATTGTCCAGTTGCAGCAGCGGGCCGCGGCTGAGCACCACCATCCGTTCAATGCAGTTGCGCAGTTCGCGGATATTGCCGGGCCATTTGTAACCGCAAAGCACGCTCAGCGCTTCTTCGGAAATGCTCTGCTGCCCCTTGCCGTTGTCTTCCGCGAATTCGTCAATAAAAGTTTTTACCAGGATCGGAATATCTTCCAGCCGCTCCCGCAGCGGCGGAATATGGATATTGACCACATCCAGGCGGTAAAACAGGTCTTCCCTGAATTTTCCCTCCGCCACCATATTGCGCAGATCGCGGTTGGTGGCGGAAATCAGCCGGGTGTCGGTGAATACCTGCTCGACGCCTCCCACCCGCTCGAAAGTGCGGGTTTCCAGTACGCGCAGCAGTTTTACCTGTATCTGCGGCTCGATTTCACCGATTTCGTCAAGAAACAGTGTGCCGTTGTCCGCCAGTTCAAACCGGCCTTTTTTCTGTTCGACCGCGCCGGTAAAAGCGCCTTTTTCGTGTCCGAAAAGTTCAGACTCCAGCAGCGTCGGCGGCAATGCGGCGCAATGCACCGCCATTATCGGGCCTTTTCTGCCGCTGATCTGATGGATGGCCTGGGCGATGACTTCCTTGCCGGAACCGCTCTCCCCGGTTATCAATATTGTGGAACGGGTCGGGGCCACCTGCCGCACGGTCTCCAGCACTTCCTGCATCGGGGCGGATTTCGCGACAATGCAGTCAATTTTGAACTCATTGTGAAGTTTCTTCCTGAGCATGCGGTTTTCATCTTTCAGCATCTTCGATTCCAGCGCCCGGTTAATGACTATTTCCAGACGGTCGAGATTAACCGGTTTGGTAACAAAATCAAACGCGCCGCCTTTGACCGCGTTTACCGCGGACTCAATCGAACCGTATGCGGTAAAAACAATGCACGGCGGCGGGGATTTTTTCTTCAGCGCCGCGTCGAGCACACTCATTCCGTCGGCGCCGGGCATGCGCAAATCGGTAAGAATCAAGTCATAATCATTGCGCTGGACAAGGTTTATGCCCCTGATACCGTCTTCCGCCATGGTGACTTCATATTTCGGGCGGAGATAACGCGCCAGCGCTTCGCGGGTGTTCCGCTCATCATCCACGATCAGAATCGCCGGCTGGCTGTTCTTTTTGGTAATCATAATCCTGTTGCTCCCTGCTAACTATTCCACATTCCGGCGAACGCATGAATATCGTCCGGCGTGGCCTTGATTATTTCCAGCACAAAATGTTTCACCCCGGCCTTGCGGCAGTTGCGGACAAAACGCGGCAGATCCATGATGTTTGGAATTGACAGCGGCAGATGCCCGTCGCCCCATTCCGTTTTAACCGTATCCGGCGTAAACGGCGAAGCATGCAGATGAACCATTTGCACATCGCATTTATTCAGGAACTCCAGCGCTTCGTGATGAAAATCGCGGTCATAAATAAACGCGGCAGCCCATAGATGGCAGGTATCCAGGCAGATCGGATGGCCGAACGCCGCGGCGCTGTCACCGGCAAACAAATTTGCCGAACCATAAGCCGGAAAATCATTCTCGATGCAAAATAACAGGTCGGGAAATTCGTGGCGGATAAACTCCAGCCGCTGTTTCACCCATTCCCGCCGCAGCGCGTATTCTTCAGTATTCAGAAAGTCGCCGCAGATGCGGGATTTGCCGTCAATCGACATTTCCGGGCGGAATATCCAGCCCATGGACTCGTCATAAGAACGGCCGCGGCCGAAAGACGGAACCGGCAAATCAGTCATCACGAAGCCGTGAAAAACGGCCCGGGTCATCTTGTGCCGGCGCATGATTTCCGCGTTCCGGCGCAGTTCGATCAAGCCCAAATCGGCGTCTTTGGCGGCAAGATTGATTCCGTACTCTGAAAGCAGCGGCGCATGGGCGCTCATCGGCACGCCGAAACCGACAATCCGTTCGATTTCCTCGCCGGTCGCGGTATTATGCAACTGGACGCCGAAAGTAAAACCATGCTGTTCACAAGCTTTTTGGCATTCCAGCAAATTCTTATAACCGGCATCGCCGATAAACGCGCTGGAGGTAACATCCAGCACAATCTGATCATTTTTATTATTATCCATATTCGTTCTCGATTCTATATTAGTGTCTTTATTTCTTATTTAACCACAGAGACACAGAGACACAGAGAAAACTTTTTTAAGGTTTAAAACTTGTCACTTTTGTCTTTTTACTTTTCGTTTTCAATTTTCAATTTTCAATTTTCAATTTTCAATCGCCTGTAAGCAATCCGTCGTCCTTGGGTTCAGGCAGCACCCGGATGCGTTTGCCGTGGCGCGGGAATTTGATGACAATCGAAGTTCCCTTGCCTTCCGTGGTTTGCAGGCTCAGTTCTGCGCCATGTTCCCTGACAATGCGCTCAATGACCATCATGCCCAGGCCGGTGCCTTCCTTTTTAAAAGTCTGAAACGGTTCAAAGATTCTGCTCAGGTTGCCGGCGCTGATGCCGAGACCGGTATCGGCGAATTCCAGCTCCAGCCAGTCTTCGTCGTACGAACAGATCACATCAATCCCGCCGCCTTCCGGCATGGCCTGCACGGCATTTTTCAGAATATTGTAAAAGGCCTGCTTCAACTGGGCGGGATCGCCTGAAACTTTCGGCAGCACTTCCGGCCATTCGCATTTTACGCTGACGGCCCGGTTTTCAATTTCCTGGCGCATAAAATTCAGGGTTTCGATAATCAGGTTTTTCATATCCACCGGGACCATCTGTGTGCGGCCCGGACGGATCGCATGCAGGAACTGGTTGATGATATTGTCCAGCCGTTCAACTTCATTTTTGGCCGCTTTAACCATTTCAGCGGCGGCTTCGCGGTCAAAAGCTTTCCTGGATTTATCGGCAAACATCCGCTGGAGAAGCTGCATATTCAGATAAAGGCTGTTCAGCGGATTGCCGATCTCGTGGGCAACGCTGGCGGCCAGCATGGATATCGCCTGAATCTTTTCGGTCTCCAGCTCCTCGATGGTGCGGTCCCTGGTCTCAGTGACGTCCCGCAGAATGACGGTCGCGTAACCGTCTTTTTCCTCGGTCGGCACCAGGTAAAACTGCAAATAGCGATGGACCGGATACAGAATCTCAATCTCCTGCCTGGAAACCCGGAACCATTCTTCTTCGTCCTCCTTGAGAATGCGATGCCAGTCCACATTCCGCAGAAACTGGGAAATCCTTAAATCGTTAAGCTCGTCCGGCAGCCCCAGCAGCTCTTTGGCCGCCTTGTTGTGATAGCGGATCTTCAGCCGCCGGTCAACCACCAGAATCCCTTCCTGGATCGCGTTGAATATCGTTTCCAGAAAGCCTTTCTCGCGGGAGAGCCGCAGGATATATGCCTGAACGCTGTTGGAATCTATCGAATCCACCCGTTCCAGAAAACGGTCCAGAAAACTTTTTTTCGATATCATTGATTTATCCCGCAAAGATCATTAGTTTTTATATTTCATAAATCCGGAAGTCAGGAGTCAGAATTCAGAAGTCAGAATGGGAGACATAAATTCAGAAGTCAGGAGACAGAATTCAGAAGTCAGAATAGAAGCATAACTATCAAATCCCGGAATTCTTTTACCGCTTATTTTCATTTCTCCCATCTCCTGACTTCCGGATTTAT
>Ga0364881_10341_pt1 | contig 29262 bp, 32 predicted proteins | sample ExccelJu500001D4_5_FD_206923 | JGI IMG/M metagenome (GOLD analysis project Ga0364881, IMG submission 206923) | Enriched cells from Trout Bog Lake Hypolimnion, Wisconsin, USA - BchlTB.July30.5000.01.D4 | ecosystem: Environmental > Aquatic > Freshwater > Lake > Hypolimnion/Profundal zone | place...
CCAGGATTTGCGCGACACGTCTTATGCGAAGCCCGCGCTGAATTTCCTGCTGGAGTTGTACCAGAAGGAAAAAGACTGGATCAAGGCAATCGACGTGGCTCAACGCCTGACCGCAGTTTCCGGCGAGCTGCACGTCAAGGAAACATCGTTCTTCTATTGCGAACTGGCTGCAACCGAGATCGCGCGCCAGCATACGGACGCCGCGCGCGCCCTTCTGGTAAAGGCGCTGGAGTCGTATCCGCATGCGGTGCGCGCTACCATGATGCTGGGCGACATGGAAAGTGCCGTACAGAATTATCCTTACGCTATAGAAATCTGGGAACGCGTCGAACAGCAGAATTCACAGTATTTGCCGCTGGTGGCAGAGCGGCTACTGGCGGCTTACCAGCAGATCGGGCGCGCGGATACGGCTATTGTTGTGTTGCAGGGCTACCTCGCCAAATACCCTTCACTGGATTTGATGAACGTACTATTTAATGCCATCCTGCAGCGTGATGGGGCAGAAGCCGCTTACAAACTTGTGCGTGACGAGTTGCAGCGCAACCCGACGTTGCTGGGACTGGATAAATTGCTGGAGGCGAGACTATTGGAAGTGGCCGATGACCGCCGTGCCGATGTGGAGATGGTGAAGAAACTGGTTCATCAGCGCACGCGCTCGCTGGCGATGTACCGTTGCAGCAATTGCGGTTTCAAAGCACGCCAATTCTACTGGCATTGCCCGGCCTGTCACGGCTGGGAAACATATTCGCCCAGAAGAAGCGAAGAGAATGGACTGACTGTATGACAGACCCGAAAATTATTGTCGCGCTTGACTACCCCGAGGCAGCGCCGGCACTTGACTTGGTCGCGCGGCTGGAACCTTCATTGTGCCGCCTCAAGGTGGGCAAGGAATTATTCACCGCAACGGGGCCGCAATTGGTGGGGCAATTCATGCGATGCGGTTTCGAGGTTTTCCTCGACCTGAAATTTCATGACATCCCCAACACCACAGCGCAAGCCTGCAAGACTGCGGCCTCTTTGGGTGTGTGGATGGTGAATATTCATGCGATGGGCGGGCGCAAGATGATGGAAGCGGCACGCGATGCGGTAGCGCAGGCGTCCAGACCGCCCAAACTGGTTGCCGTGACGGTGCTGACCAGCATGGCACAGGAAGATATGGCCGAGATTGGAATAAATGAAGCGCCTGCCCAGTTGGTGTTGCGTTTAGCAACGCTGGCGCGCGACAGCGGACTGGATGGCGTGGTCTGTTCCGCGCAGGAAGCGTCCCTGCTACGCAGACACTGCGGTAGCGAGTTCTGTCTGGTCACCCCGGGAATCCGTCCGGCAGATGCCGCCGCTGATGATCAAGCGCGTATCATGACACCGCGCGCCGCATTGGAAGCGGGTTCCAGTTATCTGGTGATTGGGCGGCCGATTACACGAGCCGCAGATCCACTACGGGCATTGCAGGAAATTTCACAACAAATTGGAGGAATGGCATGAGTTTGCCATCATTTGAAAACGCAAAAGTCCTGGTGGTCGGCGATGTAATGCTGGATCGCTACTGGTTCGGCGATGTCGAGCGGATTTCACCGGAGGCTCCGGTACCGGTGCTCAAGGTTGGGCGCGTCGAGGAGCGTCCCGGCGGTGCCGCAAACGTGGCGCGCAATATCGCGGCGCTCGGTGCGCAATGTACGCTGCTATCGGTGGTGGGGAATGACGAAGCAGGTGCCTGCCTGGAAAAATTGCTTAACAAGCATGACAACCTGAATACCCTGTTGCACCGGGATAACAGTATTTCAACCATCGTCAAATTACGGGCTATCGCCCGGCAACAACAATTATTGCGGATTGATTTTGAAACTGCTCCCAGCCACGAAGTATTGCACGCCGCCCTGGCGGATTTTCGTGCCCAATTACCGTTTGCCGATGTGGTAATTCTGTCCGATTACGGAAAAGGTGGCTTGGCGCATATCGCCGAGATGATCCGGTCTGCCCGTGGGGCAGGCAAGCCGGTGCTGGTCGATCCCAAAGGCGATGATTATCAGCGTTATAGCGGTGCAACCTTGCTTACGCCGAACCGGAGTGAGTTCCGGGAAGTGGCGGGCAGTTGGAAAACAGAAGAAGAACTTGGTTCCAAAGCCGAAAAGCTGCGCACGGAACTGCAACTGGATGCGCTGCTGGTGACGCGCAGCGAAGATGGCATGAGCCTGTATCGAGCCAATGAAGTACTGCATGAACCCACTCAAACGCGCGAAGTATTCGATGTGAGCGGTGCGGGCGATACTGTAATTGCAACGATTGGAGTAATGTTGGCGAGTGGCTCGGATTTGCCTGCAGCAGTGCGCATCGCAAACCGCGCTGCCGGTATTGTGGTTGGTAAACTGGGTACGGCGGTAGTAAGCCGTGAAGAAATTATTCAGGATATGGGATGAAGTTTAACGTGAATCCCTCTCCCGGCCTTTGGCCACCCTCTCCCGCAGGCGGGAGAGGGGTTGGGGGAGAGGGTTAGGAGAAAAGCTATGTACTACATCGTCACCGGCGCAGCCGGGTTTATCGGTTCCAATCTGGTCAAGGCGCTGAACGAGCGCGGCGAGAGCAACATCATCGCGGTGGACAACCTCAAGTTTGCCGACAAATTCAAGAATTTGGTGGATTGTGACATTGCCGACTATCTGGACAAGGAAGAATTCCTCGGCAGGCTGGCTGACGGTTTTTTTGACGGTCTGCTGACTGCCATACTGCATCAGGGCGCATGTTCCGACACCATGGAGACAGATGGCCGCTACATGATGAAGAACAACTACCAGTATTCGCTGGAACTGCTGAATTATTGCCAGAATGAGGAAATTCCTTTCCTGTACGCATCCTCTGCTTCAGTCTATGGAGGCGGGTCGGTGTTCGAGGAGGACCGGGAGCACGAGGCACCACTCAATGTGTATGCCTATTCGAAGTTCCTGTTTGACCAGGTGGTTCGTCGTCGCTGGAACAGGCGTAGCGCGCAGATCGTCGGCTTGCGCTATTTTAACGTGTATGGTCAGCGGGAAGCTCACAAGGGGCGTATGGCCTCGGTGGCTTATCACTTTTTTAATCAGTACCGGGCTGATGGCAATGTGAAACTTTTCGAAGGATGCGATGGCTATGCCGATGGCGGACAGTTACGGGATTTTGTTTCGGTGGAAGATGTAGCCAAGGTCAATATGCATTTTCTCGACCATCCCGGAAAGTCTGGTATTTTCAATCTTGGCACCGGGAAAGCACAAAGCTTTAACGACGTTGCGGTGGCTGTTGTCAACACGCTGCGTACCAGTCAAGGTGAAACTGTACTGACGCTGGAAGAAATGTGCCAGCGTGAGTTGCTGCGTTACATTCCTTTTCCGGCACAGTTAAAGGGCAAATACCAGAGCTATACCCAAGCTGACATGAACGCGCTGCGCGCATCAGGATATGCCGAACCGTTCCTGAACGTGGAGCAGGGCGTGGCGCGTTATGTGAATTATTTGTTGGGCAAGTCAAAGTAAATTATTTTCGTTTGGTTACATTTTCAAAAATAAATCCTTGAACCGACAACTTCAAGCAGCGTTTCGTACCCACTGCTCAAGTGCGGTGACCACTTCGGTAGCGACGGCGTCCCAATCTCCCATTTCAAGTTGGCGAAAAAGCCGCATGATGCCGGGATACCATGGAGAATCTGCGCGATCCTTGAGCCAGCGCCAGTCTGTCTTGTACGCGGGCAACAATACCCAGCACGGTTTTCCGAGGGCTCCGCTCAGATGAGCTATAGCCGTGTCAACACAAATTACCAGATCGAGACTTGTCACGACAGCGGCGGTATCGGCGAAATCCGCTAACTGTGGCCCAAGGTTGATGAGAGATAGCCCGCTGGGCGGATGAGCTGCCTCTTCCTCTCCGGCGCCCTTTTGCAGACTGATAAAGTTGATGCCGGTTATAGCCCGCAAAGGAGCCAGCACATTGAGCGAGGGAAGAGAGCGGTCGGCATTATTTTCGAATTGCGGGTTTCCCTTCCATACCAGGCCGACACTGAAACCTTCGTTTGGCAGAAGCGCAGCCCATTTCTTGATACGCTTGGTTTCAGCCCTTAAATACGGAATTTTTGCCGGTATGGAGTCGAGGCGTGTTTTACAGTAGTACGGAATACTCATGGGAGGCGTCCAGAAATCCCAGCCGGATGCGGGAATCTGCTCATCGAAAGACATGACGATATCGACACCTTCCAGCTCAGCGAGCAACGTCTTTAATGCCGGATGGCAAATCATGGTGATCGAACCGGCTCCCTGGGCTTTTAACACGGCTGCATAACGGCTGAATTGGATTACATCGCCGTGACCGGCTTCATAGCCGATCAGCAAGGATTTGCCGACAAGTGATTCACCCTGCCAGCGGGGACAGACAAGATGGGCGGTTAGTGCGGCGAACCAATTGCGCGACTCCAGACAGTACCAGCCTTCTTCAAATCTGCCCTGACGCAATAACAGATAGCTCAGGTTGAAGCGGGCAGTTGCATAGGATTCATCCAGAAACATGGCTGTACGGTAGCACTGCTCTGCTTCCTGTTCACGTTTCATGCACGCATAGAGCACACCAAGATTTGACCATCCTGCGGGAGCATGCGGTTTGAGTTCGATTGCCTGTCTATAGGACGCCTCGGCTTCGTTGAATCGTTTCTTTTTCTCAAGGAACGCACCCAGGTTCAGGTGGGTTTCCGTATAGGCGGGGTTAAATGCTATGGAACGCCGGTAGCAAATTTCCGCCTCATCTGAAACGCCCTGTCTATCCAGCAGCAGGCCCAGGTTGGCATAGGCCTCTGCAAAATCCGGCGCAATTTGCACCGCCATTCTGAAGCAGGATTCGGCGCCGGTAAGATCGCCGTTTTCCATGCAGCGAGTTCCCAGGAAAAAAAACGTTTCGGCGTTTGAGCGTTCTTGATTAATCACGACAAAAGTGGCATGGTTATTGAAGGAGCCATTTATTCAGATATGTTTCGTCCGGGTGAAATATCAAAGCTCAAAACAGGCTTCATTTTTATTTCAACTTTCCGATTTTGTAAAGGATATAGTTACGAATGCAAATATCACGGGCATCGGATTTGTATCCTGTTTTGTACAAACAGGATATTACACGGATACTCTGGAAGTGAATGATGATATACAGATAAAGGTAAGGTTTGTCCCAGCTTCCTTCCCCTTGTTGGAGAAATTATCTTGAAGGTTATTTCATCATTCATCATCAGCGGCTTTACACTCTTGATTATTGCTGCTGTTGTTGAGAGTGTTGTCCCGCCATCGTTTAATATGCCAACATAGTTTTAATGTCAGGGAGATTTATGCTGTCTGTATTGCTTGTTGATGACGATATCCAGATTCGCCAGTTGCTCGGTGATTATCTGTCTGACTTCGGTATGGAGGTGGTTGCCGTGTCCGACGGAAAATTGATGGCGGCTGCCCTTGCGAAAAGAACTTTCGATCTTGTCATACTAGACCTGATGCTGCCCGGAGAAGACGGCCTGACCTTGTGCCGCAGTTTGCGCGCAAAATCCGACATTCCGATATTGATGCTTACTGCGCGTGGAGAATCGATGGACCGGGTTGTCGGCCTCGAAGTCGGTGCCGACGATTACATCGTCAAGCCTTTTGAACCGCGTGAATTGGTTGCCCGTATCCAGACGATATTGCGGAGAGTCAAAGGGGGACGGGAAAGCCCCAAAGAGCAGAAAAATGTGATTTCCTTTAATGGCTGGCGATTGAATTGCATTTTGCGCCAGCTTATCTCCCCTGAAGAATTGGTCATCCCGCTTTCCAACGCCGAATTTCGATTGCTAAAAGTTTTTATTGAGCATCCGTGCAGGGTATTGAGCCGCGATTTTTTGCTCGACCAGGCGCGCGGGCGAAACATGGATTTATTCGACCGCAGCATTGATTTACTGGTTTCACGCCTGCGCCAGAAACTCGGCGATGATTCGCGTACACCTGGCCTGATCAAGACGGTGCGTGGAGAAGGCTATTTATTCGATGCAAAAATTATGTGATGAGAAAGTTAATCCCTGACACAATTTTCTCGCGGCTTTTTCTGCTCTTGTTTGTCACGCTCTCGATTAGCCATTTTGTGGGTATGGAAGTGTTTTCCAGTTTTGGACACTCGCACTCTGTTAATCCGAGTTCTCTGCGCCCACATCCATTCAGGTTGATCGGATTCATGTTGCGGTTGAGCGGGATTGCATTAACTGCATGGATAGCAGCACGCTGGCTTTCACATCCTATCAATCAACTGGCCCGGGCAGCAAGTGAACTGGGTGGAAGCCTGGATCGGGCGCCATTGGACGAGACCTGCGGCCCATCCGAAATCCGGCAGGCTTCAATGGTGTTCAACCAGATGCAGGAGCGCCTCAAACAGCAGATTGCCGAACGCAACCGCTTTCTGGCAGCGGTTTCCCATGATTTACGCACGCCGATTACACGGCTGAAATTGCGTGCTGAAAAGATTGCCACGCAGGATTTGCAGAAACAAGTCCAGGACGACCTCAATGAAATGACAGCGATGATAGACGCGACTCTCGATTATCTGCGTGGCGACGGAAGGCCGGAAGAGCCGTGTTTTCTGGATATTGCAGCCCTCGTGCATTCCCTTGCGGAAGATGCCGGGGAGAGGGGTGGGGTTGTGACCGTATCCGGTTTTGCACAGCCTGTCATGGCGCAACCCATGGCGTTACAACGCTGCCTGAACAATCTTGTCGAAAATGCGTTGCGCTATGGGAGTCGTGCCGACATCAAGCTGGAAGACACCGGCGATAAACTCATAATTTCTATCCATGATGCAGGCACCGGCATTCCGGAAGATCAGTTGGAGGCTGTTTTTGCGCCATTTTATCGTCTCGATCAGTCCCGCAGCCGGCACACAGGCGGAGTTGGACTCGGGCTGTCCATTGCACGTGATATAGCGCTAAAGATGGGAGGAAGCCTTTCCTTGAAGAATGCCACGGAAGGCGGATTGATCGCTACTTTGGTGTTACCCAAGCAGCGATGAGTACGGATAGGTCGGCTTGATACAAAGCTGACATCAAGATGATGCTGAATTCAGATAACATTTCCCTTGGGCAGATTTCAGGTAGGCAATTATGGTGTTAAGGTTCAGAAATTCCTGTGGATTCCGGTGGTGGGTGTTGCTGCTTTTGTTTTTGCGGGGACGCAAGCGTTAGTTGCTCGATTAACGCTTACCCCCATTACTCTTCAGGGTTCAGCCGTTTGCCCCTCGCCCGGACCGCATCGTTCTTCGTGATTTTTGCCGCGTTGTGAATGGTCGTGCGGCAACTTGCCCCTGACCACTTTTTATGCTCGTCTTGTTTTTTCCGGGAATTATTTCCAACAATTATATGGAACATTGGGCTATCATTTGCACACAGGCTCAGATGGAAGCCTGAATTTATGTTCAATGTGAAAGGTTATTATGTTTGACAATAAGTTAGCTGTACTCGTTGGGTCGATAATCCTGTGTGTGATATTTTGGCTTGTTGGCGGATTCGTGTTTAAAGCATCTTTTGCGGGCATGATTTGCGTAATAATCGGTATTGCCATTGTGGGATTGGCAGTAGGGAATTTTATGAATTCTCCTTGCCCGAGCGAGGAAACTTCGAAATCCTCGTAGCTTGTTCAGGGTTTACCGCAAATTTCTTGTGTAATGGGCAGGATCATCCTTCTGTATTTTGCAAAATAGCGCGCAAACCTTTTTGCATACCCGGCGAGACTCTGCCAGGTTGTTTTGTTGGTTTCTGAATATCCGGAATGTCGTACTTCGGCATTCGGAAGAATGCAAATGGTACTGCAGAAAAAAATATCAATTTTGTTTTGCTGTATGGGCAATATCTGCCGATCACCCACCGCCGAAGCAGTGTTTCGTATTCGTGTCGGGGAGGCAGGTCTGGCGAAAAACTTTCTGGTTGATTCGGCAGGTACGCACGACTATCACATCGGCGACCCTCCGGATGCGCGCGCGCAACGTGCCGCAAAGCGGCGTGGGTATGACATGAGTTCGTTGCGCGGGCGGCAGGTCGAAACGTCCGACTTTAAACGCTTTGATTATGTGCTGGCGATGGATCATGCCAACCTGTCCTTTCTGAAATGCTTGACTCCGCGCGATACGGAGAGCCGTCTTGGCTTGTTTATGGAATATGCCAAACAGCATGATGAGCGCGAGCTGCCCGATCCGTATTATGGCGGTGAGGACGGTTTTGAACGCGTACTGGATATGGTAGAGGATGCGGCTGAAGGGTTGCTGGTGCACATACGCGAGACGCATTTTTAACCCGATTATTTCAACCAACTCAGTTGATGGGTTCGTAGGTGCGAATTTATTCGCACGCTCAACAAGTTATGTGCGAATAAATTCGCACCTACAAAAAAGGCATAATTCGTTGAATTACCTCACCGTTCTTCGCCAACTACGTTTTTTAGGTTCAATCTGAAAATCGCTGTTGCTGAAGGACATCCCGGTATTTCAACTGATGGTTTTAGCGATGAAAAACATTTGCAGAATGTCGCCAGAGATAAGCATCCATTGACAATCCACCATAGGCAAAGCGGGGGCGATAGCGCTGGGGCGTATCCTCGCTTGCTGTGCCCAAGGCAACCAAAAGCGGCAAAAAGTGTTCTTCTGTTGGATGGGATTCCGAACCAAAAGGGGCAAAACGATATTCAAGCAGGGCCGAAATATCCTGTGCCGCCAGCCGTTCGGCAACCCATTCGGTAAAAGCATAAGCTTTCGGCTTTGGTGCTTGATCACCTTCATCATGCCAATCCAGCCAACCAAAGTTATGTGTGATTGCACCGGAGGTAATGATAAGAACACCTTCATCCCGCAAGGGAGCCAGTAACTTCCCCAGCTCAAAATGTATCACCGGCCCCCTGTTACGCGTCAGCGAGAGTTGTGTGACCGGTATATTGGCTTGCGGGTACATTGCCGACAGGGGTACCCAGGCACCATGATCCAGTCCGCGGTTGGGGTGAAGATCTGCCGCCAAGCCGGAACCGGATAGAAGCGACACCACCCGCTCGGCCAGTGCCGGTGCGCCCGGCGCGTGATACTGCATGCGATGAAGCACCGGCGAAAACCCCCCGAAATCATGTATGGTTTCAGGCGCGCCTGATAGGCTGACCGTTGGCTGGCGCATTTCCCAATGCGCCGACACCACAAGAATCGCAGCCGGTTCGGGGACCAGCTCGGCAATCTCGCGCCAGCAGGACACAGTGTCCGGCGCCTTCAACAAGGCATCCGGGGCACCGTGGGATACAAAAACAACTGGCATCCGTTCAGACATGTCAAACTCCAATCTCCATTGCCGTAGAAACAAAGGCGGACTTATTCCTTGATCGCTTCCACCGGTAAAGTCAGGGTGACATCATCCGAAACATAGGGAGCGTATTTTCCCATGTTGAAATCACTACGCTTGATTTTCACCACGGCATTTGCACCGATTGCGTCTTTCTTGAGCATGGGATGAGGCATTTCCTGGAACGAAGTGACTGTCAGGGTCACAGGTTTGGTCACGCCCTTTACTGTCAGATTTCCTTCAACTGTTACAGGCTTGTCGCCATCGAACTTCACTGCCGTTGACTTGAAAGTAATGGTCGGATATTGCGCAGTATTGAAGAAATCTTCGCCCTGGATGTGCTCGTTAAACAAGGGGTAGCCGGTATTAACCGACTTGGCATCAATCACGATATCCACCGAACCGGTTTTGGCAGCACGGTCGAAAACAATCTTGCCGCTGATTTTGTCAAAACTGTGCAACTGATTGGAATAGCCGAAGTGGTTATACTCGAAACGAGGTGATGAGTGGTTTGGATCAATGTTAAATGTATCCGGCGCGGCAAACACGCTGCTTGCGAGGGAAGCAAAAATAAGGGAAATAGCGAATTTTTTCATGGTGATTCTCCTATGGTTAAAAAATGGTTAAAACAATTGAACTCAAATTATCAATTAGACACAATACAATAATGATTCCCTTGTATCCGTTCGCCCTGAGCTTGTCGAAGGGTTCTGGTTGCGTAGCTGGTGGTTCGACAAGCTCATCACGAACGGTCTAATGGATTATTTGTTTTGAAACAACTTACTACTTCTTTCCGGCAGCAGAAGCCACCAGACGGAATTTGATTTGTACTTCGTTTGCCACAGTCCCGAAATCCGCCCACGAGCCTTCCCCGATACCATAGTCGCCCCGGTTCAGCGAAAAACTTCCCTCGAACACACCATAGCTCCCTTCGGGGTGAAACGTGCCTGTCGTTTTCGCATCCAATGTTCGCCCTTTGATACTCATCTTGCCTGCCACCTCGAACCGGTTGTTGCCGAGCGGCTTGATGGAAGTTGAGACAAAGCGTACAACTGGAAAAACTTTTGCATTGAACCAAAGTTTGCTAACTACCGAGTCATTGGCTTCGTCTGACCCGGCATCAATGCTGCTGACCGGAATCTCCATTTCGGCTTTGGCTAGAGTGGGCTTTGCAGGGTCGAAGCTGATCTGGCTGTTGAAGCTTTTGACGACACCTTCAACCGGTACGTTCATTTGTTTGAATACGAATGACAATGAACTCTTGTCAACCTGAACCAGATTGAACTCGGTCGCTTGCACATTGGAAATAAACAACAGCGCAACCAAGCCAATAAGAAATACAATTTTCGATGTAAAGGTGTTCATGGTAGTTTTCCTAAAATTTCTTGATGAATGGCAGCATCCTTGCAAGAACGTCGTCGCGATCAACAAAATGATGCTTGATCGCAGCGCCTGCATGCCCAACAACCAACCCTGCAAGGGTGAAATTCAACGCAGTGTGTACAACTGAAAGAATATTTCCCAGTTCCTTGTTCTTCGCCAGCAAGTCAGGCAAAGGCAATACCCCGAAATACACTGTCTGGAATCCCTTGGCAGAACTCATCAGCCAGCCACTGAGCGGTATGGCGATCATCAGAACGTAAATAAGCCGGTGGGCGAATTCAGCCGCAACATGCTGCCATGCGGGCATGCCGACAGGCGGTCCGGGCGGGCGATGGGTAAACCGCCATACGAGTCGAAACAGCACCAGCAGAAAAATCGTTACGCCTGCCCATTTGTGCCACGAGTAAATCTGGAGTTTAAAGGGCGTAAGCGGCAGATCGTGCATATAAAAACCAACGCCGAAGGTCCCAATGATCGCAATCGCCACCAGCCAATGCAAGCCAATAGCAATGCGGGTGTAGTTAGTAGAATGTTCCATGACAAACCCCAATAATTGATGGGCGTACTGTACACAAGCTGACGGGAAATAAATAGCATACAATTAACAATAAATTATTGCTAATATTGCAACAATGAATCGGGGAGGGGTATGGATCGAATCGATAGCATGCGACTATTTGTGCGAGTCGCCGAACTGGGAAGTTTCTCCGCTGTAGCGCAGCAGATGAATGTGGAGCGTTCAGTCGTTACGCGTAAAGTTGCTGCGCTTGAAACGCATCTGGGAGCCAAACTGCTTGCGCGCAGCACCAGGCGGCTGAGCCTCACTTCGGCTGGTGCGCCTTATCTGGAAAAATGCCGGGAAATTCTTAGCCTGGTAGAGGCAGCCGAAGCAGGCCTGACTGAAAACAGACAGGCACCTCGCGGCCATATCCGGATTACTCTGCCCTTCTCTTTCGGCATTCACCAATTGATGCCGATGTTCGGTGATTTCATGACTGCCAACCCGGAAATTTCGATCGAGTTGGAGTTCAATGACCGCCGGGCCAATCTGATCGAAGGCGGCTTTGACCTGGCTATCCGCATTACTGATCGGCTGGGTCCCGGTGATGTGGCACGAAAAATCGGCAGCAGCCAGGGAGTGGTTGTTGCAGCCCCGGAATACTTGAAGCGGCATGGCCGACCCAAGCACCCAAGTGAACTTATCAATCACGAGTGTTTCGGTTATTTGCTGGCCACACGCTCAAGCTGGGCTTTCGTCATTGACGGAGAAATACAATGGTTTCCCGTTTCCGGCCGGCTAGAAGCAAACAGCGGCGATGCTTTGCTGGTTACCACGATTCGTGGCTTGGGCATCAGTAATGCCCCCACTTTTATTGTCGAAAAAGCTGTACGTGAACACAAACTGGAAATCTTGTTACCCAAATTTGCGGCCCCGGAAATGGGAATCTACGCGGTATTCCCGAGCAACCGTTATGTACCTCACCGAGTCAGAAGCCTGGTCGAATATCTTGCACAGCGGATAGGAACCAAGCCGCAGTGGGATGAAATCCTGCAACTTAAATAGTCTCGGGTAACTCAGGCAGAAGTCACCCGCGTTATTCACGGGCAAGATAGAGTCACTATTTCTGATCGTGCATCTTGATGCGCGAAACGAATATTATCGCCAATACATTCGCTGTCATCGCTATATACCCTGCGGTTGCATATCCGACGATTTTCCCTGAACTGTCTTGTGTGATGATAAAACCCGTCAGTGTGGTTGCCAAGCCCATGGAGAATGATTGCATTGTGCCGTTGAGCGACATGAAGGTGCCACGCAATTTCGGCTGTGCGGACGAGGTGATGATCGCCATTGCCGGAATCATGCGTCCAGAAATCAGCACGAAGAAAGTCGTGGTACAAATCAGCCACAACCAAAGCGGCGCGACCCCGATCCGGCTGATTACAAACAACGGCAACAACGCGGCAGTGGCGACCAGGCGATAGATTTTCATCTTGCCATACAGATCGGCCCAGTGACCGATCCGCCGTGCGGTAATCAATGTTGCCGCGCCACCTGCGAGGTAAACGAATGGTATGTCAATTTGCCGAATACCGACATTGCTCACAGCGTAAAGGGTGAGGTAAGGAATCACCGTGAAGCCGGAAAAAATGATCAGAGAGGAAAGCAGCAAGGCGTTTTGATGGTTGGTATCCCGCAACACAGCAAACATTGCCGCAAAAGGATGGGAGCGCTTATGCATGTTGATGTGCAGGCGTAGCTCCGGCAAGATGTGCAGACCGATGATGACGAATAATACTGCTATCCCGGCAATCAGGAAGAAAGGTGCGCGCCATCCTATGTGATTGGCCAACCACAACGACAGCGGCACACCGGCAACTGTGGAAAGTGAAAAAGCTGTCGAAACCACGCCACTGGCCCGGGCGCGCCGCTCGAATGGAATCACGTCGCCAACTATGGTTTGCACCATCGCCCCCAATACCCCGCCAAACATGCCGGCCAGACCGCGCGCGACGATTAGCGTGGAATAACCCGGAGCCAGCCCGCACGCCAGCGTTGATAGTCCGAACAACACAGCTATTGTCAGCAGCAGCCGTTTGCGCTCGAAACGGTCAACGAAGGTCGCCGCCAGCAATCCAGACAATGCGGCGCTGAAACTGTATGATGAGACAAGGAGCCCAAATTCATGTGTGCTCATGCCGAACGACCTCATCAGAATAGGGCCGAGCGGCATCATGATCATGAAATCGAGAATGTTGATAAACTGGATTCCAGCAAGGGTGAGGAGCAGATAGTTTTCGCGCTGCGGGGTGGGCGATAGATACATAATTCGAAGGGTTTAAGAACGATTAACTTAGTCGGCATCGTACCATGAGAGATCGGCTTGCAAACCAGATTGACATCAGGAGAGGAAGCTAAATGAGGCGTGGCAAAGCATAGAGGAATGGGACTGACCCAATCTTGACCAATTTAACCTAACAAATGACCCAAAACTGTGGGTCAAGCGATTTTCTGTGACAATCGATAAAAATCCCGCAAATCTATACACCATGCGGGTTCCGGGTTCTTTGTTTCTGGTGCGGTACTGGGATCGAATAGTTAATTTAACTATATGATTATAGAAAAGTAAATATTTAAACTATTTCAATATACCCCCAAATATACCCCCAAATGTTTTTGCTTGCCCCAATTCAACTTGCCTAAAATTTCATTTGATACTGCCAACTTTTATCATGGCTGCGAGTATGTCCGCTCAAATGCGCATTCATATTCGGAATCGCTCTGCATAAAAAAAACCGGCGATCTATTTCAGCGTCAGCGGCATTCCGAAGGGACTTGCCTCTTGAAGTTCGGGTGCACTCCACAATTCCCGCCGCCAAAAAATTCCATGAATTGCTACCGGACTAAACGTCTGGTCGAGATTTATTCACATCTGAAAGTTGCAATACTACGGTCAACACTTTCTCTAGTGGAACTCACTAAAGCTGCGTGTTTTCCATACTCGCTACATTTCTGATCTGCATAACGCCCAGTGGTAGCGAACTCAAAACTGTAAGAATGGGTATATTCAAGAACAACCTGATTCTGTGTTGCAGTTACCAAGCTAATGGTATCGCCTGGCTTCACTCCCAGTGCTATGCCAAACATATCCATACACCCAACCAAACTTGTGGCCAACAATATTATTAAAACACGATTCCAGCGAGTATAAATTTTCATGATATACAACCCTCATACAGGTCACTGGCAGTCATCAGAGCAACGAATGATTTTACAAATCTCATGTGAATCTCCCCGGTTAGGTTTTCTCACGCTACGCCCATTCCACCAAACAATCAATATGCCGAAAGTACTAGGTAATCAGCAGAAATATATAGGCATTATCAAAAAATACCCAATACAGGCATCACATTATCCATGCAAGAAGTTGGGAGTGTTGCGAAATCTGTCATAAGGAAATTTATTTTTCAATATATTCAACATTCAATATTAAAGGTCGTTATTCCCCAACAAGTCAAATAAACCTTACAATTCTTGAGTATTGCAATACATGCGATGATAATGCCGCGAGACTATGTTATTGGTGTTAATCGCCCTGTCGGAGATATGATGTTGCAACCCCACATTCCAGCGCGTCCTGAAACTATGCCAATACGTGAAATTGCTGGTAGGCTGACTCGACTGATGAAACAAAACGCATCTGACGCAGATTACACCCCTTTTGCTGCTATCGCACGTCACATAGGGGTGCACCGGGATACAGTTTATGAAGCAGCAAAGGGTGTCACTGTTAATCACTATACGCAAATTCTTCTATCACGCTTCCTTATAAGTCTTGATGCTGGGGAATTGGAAGCACGGCAAGTTGAATCAAACGGGCGATACGAAATAATCAATGTTGAGAATCCCAAACCTCGCCTGAGAATGCGTGTGGACATAAATCTTAAGGCTGGCACAATGCAACTCATAAATTCACCATACCAACCCCAGCCAAAATTGCCCAATTTTGCTAGTTTATTCTGCATAAAGTAATTGAGTATTCCGCCTACCATAAAAAATGGGGTTTATCCGCAACACCGCCACAACCCAATAACGGCAAGGCTTCCGGTGTTGCGGAATAGTTGCAAGTTGGTTTTTGAGGCGAATTATCCGCAACGGTAAAAGCCGTGTACCTATTGGCTTTCAGCGATTGTGGCGGATGTTGCGGCAAATTCTAGGGGGTATCTAGATAGCGCACGAAAGCATCCGAAAACTGCGATAACTCGAAGCCTTTGGGAGTTTCATACGCACCCAGCCGAATAGTTTTTGATGCTATGCCGTATGCCTTCAACAGCCGCGCAACCTGTCGCGGGGTTATCTCCTTGCCCCGGTTGTAGGTCGCCCATGCGCCCTCAGTATCTTCGCAAAGTTCCGAGATTAAATCCGCCGTGCTGATCCTGTCGAACTTCTTGCGCTCGAATATATGCTGAATATCGGCCAGCAATTCATTACCCGTACTTTGGGTTGTTTCGCCTTCGCCGGATAGCTTCAATGCTGCCGCTGTTGCCCGTGCTAACCACTCAGCGCCCGCGCAGGATGCAACCGAAAGCAGGCCGTCCCAATTGTCTTGGTCGCGATCTGACAGCGCATCAGGCAGGGCTGGGCGTGCGTCTCTAACCTGTTGCGAGTAATCCGCCGCAAAGCGTGCCAGCTTTTCAGTGATGCCAGCGAATAAATCCCGTTCAGCATGGCGAAGTCTGCTTACTGATTCATGAGAGAGTTTCCGGCGAAGGTTAAACACGATCCCCCGACTCATAGTCGCATCCGGCAAGTGCTTTTCAAGTGCGATGCCTGCTAATGCTTTGGGGCTGAAAACTGAAAACCTGCGCGGCTCAAAACTATCGCCCACAGGGTCACTGCGCAACACAAAACCATCACGCGAATATCCAGCGTTCACCATGCCGCGCAACTCTGCATTGTCTCGAAAAAAGGTGTCAGCCTCATCTATCATGATTGTGGGCTTCCACAATTCCACTGCTCTGAACAGTGCGGATGCCGTAGAGTTACTTGCAGTCAATGGCCTGTAAGCCATGCGCCCCAGTACGGTCAGCAATTGAGTTTTGCCGCATGATTTTTCAGGCGCGTTGATAATCGCCAGCGGTGCGATTTCCGCTACGTCAATAAACCACGTTAGCGCACACCATAAAGCCGCCGCGTGCGCTTGGTCAGTGTCCAGAACGATAAATAGCCGGATGGTGTCTGATACCTCATTGAGCAATTGCGCCGGGTCTATCGGCTCTGGGTGCGGTTCGACTTCGGCGAAGGGCAGGCGGTCGGTTTCGTCTTCATCTAATCGCGCTGTTTTCACCATTGCATCCAATACGGCAGGGCGGCAATTCATCTGCTTTGCCTGATCCTTTCGCACCCGTTCATATTCCAGCGGCTTGAGTGATGCTAACCACTGGATTATTTCATCGTCTGTCTGTGCTGGTGGGGTGTCTGGCAGCACGGCACTTTCTGGCGATGGGATAGCGCCACTAGCAGCAATCGAAGGGCTAGAATCGCTTCCTTTGGCCTCAACTCTTTCCGGCATGTGCTGAATAACTGGCAATGTCCACACATCCGCCGCCGTTGCCTTGCGCCCATTTAATTGTTCAAACGATTGCAGCCAATCCACACAATCACCTTTGGGCGGCAAGTTCAGTGCGGCAATATCTACATTCTTAACTTTACATCCCAGCGTCTTCAGCTTGTCGGTTGCCTCTTGTGCGTACTTCAGCCCTGCCGTGTCATTATCAGGCCATATCATCACATTACGCCCTGCTAACGATTGCCAGGAAGCAAGTCGGACACTATCAGCCGCGCCACTGGTGGTTGACGTTAAGCCAAGTTTTGTTAAGCAGTCAGCGCATTTTTCGCCTTCGACAAGGATCACGGTTGCATCTGGCGAGGCTGCCAGCTTGTTCAGCAAATAAAGCGGCTTGCCATCAGGAAAGGGTGGCTCTTTCAATTCGCACCATACGCCTTTAGCATCGCGGCTTAATGGCCTGATCCACTTATCGCCTGTTTGGGGGTGTTTCATGCGAAGCCGGCAATAAATCAACTCGCCGTCCGCGTCCATGTACAGGTGCAAGCCTTCAGCTTGATAGCCTTGCTTGCGTGCCGATGCGGTCATTGTGTGCGCGGCTTTTTTGACAGTCTCAAGAGTTTGGGTACTCATCGAGCACCCCCTACCCATGCGCCCAACTGTTGCGCCGCTGCTTTGAATGTCAGGCCGTAGCGTTGCTGGTGAAATGCCAGCACATCGCCGCCATGCGCACCGCACACCATACAGCGAAAGCCGCCCGTATCAAGGCGCACTCTCAAGCTGGGTTTTGTGTCAGTGTGGAATGGGCAAATAGTATTTTTCCATTCGCCTCCGCCTATTAGCTTTAGTCTTTGCTGTACAAAGTATTCCGAAGGGTGAGGCAATCTCGCTCGATCAAAACCGCCCTTGTAATTCCAGCGGGTTTTGGTAGAGTTGCGGCGTGGTGTTGGGGGCGTGCCGTTGCGAGGTGCGCCCTTGTTGTTTCCAGTGGTGTTGTGCATGGCTCATACCCCCGCCGTGGTGGTCAGGGATTGTTGCCAAGCAATGATTGAACTTTTCTTCCAGCGTACCGCCCCGGTTCCGAGGTTGACTGGTGCAGGAAACTTGCCAGCTTTGATAAGTCGATAGATTGAAGCGCGGCTGATCCCGGCAATCTTTTCCACATCTTTTCTACGTAGCAGAAAATCTGTTAATTGTTGTGCAGTTTGATTCATGGTGCGCCCTTTCGATAACGTTATATAACGAATGAAACAGGCACACTATTTACAGCAGAAAACGGGGGACTTCGACAACTGAAAATCACGGTATCGGTAAACCGTGAAAAATAGTTATGATTTTGTGGTTCGTGCTTTGCTTATATGATTAGCAAACGTACCTTCTGACATGTTGCCGATGATATTTTTGTCTGCTGCCAAGAAAAGGGCGAGTGCCTTTTCATTTGGTTTGTCGGTTGCAAGTTTGTGGATGTATTTCGTCTTTTTGCTGATTGAGCCTTTAGTGCGTTGTGGTTTGAATTTTTCCGCCTTGGCAATATCTTTCTTATCTTGCTTTTCTTGAGCGTTCCTTTTATTAAACTCATCATCAAGGTGGTTTTGAAAAGTATCCCGTCTTAAATATTCTTTCACCAGATGGTCGTAATCAAGAGATTCAAGGTTGCTACGGTCAACTTCAGAGTCCCGAACATGTCCACGCATTGCTTCGGTTCTATTTTCATCGGGAAGTTTGCGGATTCCATCCACTGCACCCCATTTAAGGATGATGCAAGCTTCTATCAGTTTTTTTCTGCTAGGCATGGTAGCCATCATGCAATTTTCCCATATAGCGGTATCACGTCCGCGCCCTTCTTGAGCTTTTCGAGATAATCCGCCCACGCCTGCATCATGCGCTTGCGTTCATCCAAGAATTTTGTGCGGTTGTAGGCCATGCCCAACGCGTCAGGTACTGCATGGGCTAATTGGTGTTCGATCACGGCGGGTTCATAGCCTAGCCGCTCATGCAGCATGGTACGTGCCACACTACGCCAGCCGTGGCCTGTAAGGTCTGCTTGTGTATCTATCCCTAGCCGCTTGTAAGCCGCGTTAATCGCACCGTCTGACATTGGGCGCATTGATGATCTGCCGCCGCTGAATACATAGCCGCCTTGAAGGTTTCCAGTGAACGGGTGCAGGTCTTTCAAAACTTCCACCGCTTGCGTGGTCAATGGCACTATGTGGTTTGTTTTCGTTTTGGTAGCTATGTAGCGCCATTCGCCAGCTTCTAAATTCACGTCAGCCCATTTCATCATGCGAAGCTCACCGGGGCGGCAAAACACTATCGGCAGAAGTTTGATAGCCGCTGCCACTATGGGACTGCCTTTGAATGCGTCCATCATGCGTAATAGTTCGCCCACTCTGGCGGGGTCTTCCGCAGGGGAAGCAAAATGCTTTTGCTGTATCGGGGGTATCGCGCCACGAAGGGCAGGTGTAGGGTCGCTCACTGCGCGGCCTGTCTGGATTGCAAACCGGATGATCTGCCCAATCTCTTGCTGTACACGATGCGCGGTATCAGACGATCCAAGAGATTCAACCCGCCGCAATACCGCCAGTATGTCAGGTGCGGAAATTTCAGATACAGGACGCTTGCCGATATAGGGCAGTACGAAGCGGTTCATCCGGCTTGTAACTTTCCTGATTGTCGATTCTGATTTTGTGGCTAAGTATCGGTCAAACCAGTCACGGGCTACGGATTCAAAGCTATTTGATGAGACAATCTCGCGTTGCTGTTTCTCGATACGCTTCACTTCGCCGGGATCGGTATCTTTAGCCAGTAACCTCTTAGCGCCATCACGACATTGTCTGGCTTCGGCAAGGGTAACTATGGGATAACCCCCAAATGAAAGTAGCTTTTCCTTTCCTGCAAAGCTGTATTTCATCCGCCATAGCTTACCCCCCGATTTAGCTATCTCAATATAAAGGCCACCGCCATCGTAAAGTTTGTAGGATTTGTCCTCGGGCTTTGCATTGCGGATTTGTATATCAGTGAGGGGCATGGCAGTCTCCTTTGAGAATATACCCCAGTTAATTTGGGGTGCACCCCGTAATCTACCCCAATTATTTACAAGATGCAATAGGCCTGCTTGAGCATACTTAGGACATAAAAAAGCCAGTAAACATTGTTTTTAATGAGATTTACTGGCTAATTAATACTGCTTGAGACTGTTTGAAACTGCATATTGGTGGGCGGTACTGGGATCGAACCAGTGGCCACTGCCGTGTGAAGGCAGTGCTCTACCGCTGAGCTAACCGCCCATTTTGGGGGGGCGAATTAAAGCACATAGCTATATTCTTGGTCAACGTGCTTTGCTGTTTCCGGTGATTTGCATCTCAAACTTTTCAATCGACATCGTTTTGGCAAACAGTTAACCATGAGCTAAGCGTAAACGTCGACGTTATTTCCCAGCGTCGTATTGGATAAAGTTGCCGATTGCCGGCTGGAGGAAATATTTGCCGGATTCGTCTGCGTGGTCGCTGATCCGTTTGTTGCACTGCTCGTGCCGGCAATTTCCAACTGGGCGATTTGCGCTTCGAGTTCGGTAATCTGTTCACTGAGTTGCTGAACTTCCAGTTCTCCAGCCTGGGTAGATGCATTCTTCAGTGCCTTTTCGAGGAGTTTTTGTTCATAGGCCAGTTGTTTTTCAAGAGCGGCGATTTGCGTGCTACTGCTGCTTGAAACACTGCTCGTTGATGAACCGATTGCGGAAATCATTTTAGTTTCCTCCTTTGCTTATTACATGAACGGTAGTTTTATCGGGAATTTACATTTCTTTGTGATCGCAACCATTTCACCACATATATCGGCAGAAGGTTGGCAAAACTGATTCCCATGTTGAAAATATTGTGATCTTCACTGTCTAAAGGTGGGATTGTTCATATCACTTGCCGACATGACAGGTTTGCTGCATTTGGCGTACTTACTTTTGAGAGGAATGGAGTTTTACGGTATCATTACACCCCATGACAAAATATATTTTCATTACCGGCGGCGTGGTGTCCTCGTTGGGCAAAGGGATCGCAGCAGCCTCTCTCGCGGCTATTCTTGAATCGCGCGGCCTCAAGGTAACACTGCTCAAGCTTGATCCTTACATTAACGTTGATCCGGGCACCATGAGCCCGTTCCAGCATGGGGAAGTATTCGTGACGGAAGACGGCGCGGAGACCGATCTGGATCTTGGACACTACGAGCGTTTTGTATCGGCCAAAATGCGCAAGGCCAACAACTTCACTACCGGGCAGATATACGATAGCGTTATCCGCAAGGAGCGTCGCGGCGAATATCTCGGCAAGACAGTGCAGGTGATTCCGCACATTACCAACGAAATTCAGGCGTTCATCGAGCGCGGTGCGGCGGCATCGCACGATGGAAATGCTGATGTCGCGATTGTCGAAATCGGCGGCACGGTGGGCGACATCGAATCGCTTCCTTTCCTTGAGGCTGCACGCCAGATGGGTTTGCGTCGTGGACGGGGTGACACGGCGTACATCCACCTGACCTTGGTACCCTATATTGCCAGCGCGGGAGAACTGAAAACCAAACCGACCCAGCACAGCGTGCAGAAATTGCGCGAAATCGGTATTTTCCCCACCGCGCTGCTGTGCAGGGCGGATCGTCCTATTCCCGATGACGAGCGTGCCAAGATTTCTCTGTTTTCCAACGTGCGTGAAGAGGCCGTGATTTCGATGTGGGACGTGGACAGCATCTACAAAGTTCCGCAAATGTTGAACAAGCAGGGATTGGATCGGATTATCTGCGAGGAATTGAGGCTGGATATACCACCCGCCGATCTGTCGGTATGGAATGCGCTGGTGGATGCATTGGAGCATCCGCAGCATGAAATTACAGTCGGTATGGTCGGCAAATATGTTGACCTGACAGAATCGTACAAATCGTTGATTGAATCTTTGCGTCATGCGGGAATACACACCTCGACGCGCGTGAATATTGAATACCTTGATTCGGAGGCTATTGAAAGCGACGGTGTGAGTGTCCTGAAACATCTCGATGCAATCTTGGTACCGGGCGGTTTTGGCGTGCGCGGCACCGAGGGCAAGATTGCGGCGATATGTTATGCCCGCGAGAATAAAATACCCTACCTTGGCATCTGTCTCGGCATGCAACTCGCCGTAATCGAGTATGCGCGCGATGTGGCGGGCATGGCGAATGCAAACAGCACCGAATTCAATCTGGAAACGGAATATCCGGTGGTGGCACTAATCACCGAATGGCTGGATCGCGATGGCAAGGTGGAGACGCGTAACGCAGACTCCGATCTCGGCGGAACCATGCGCCTGGGTTCGCAACGCTGCCCGATCAAGGCTGGTACACTCGCATCGCGCATCTATGGCGCAGACGTCAACGAGCGCCATCGCCATCGTTATGAGGTCAACAATCATTATGTGCCGACGCTGGAAAAATTCGGACTGGTGATCGCCGCGCGTACACCGAGCGAGGCCTTGCCGGAAATTATGGAATTGCCCCAAACCATGCACCCCTGGTTCGTCGGCGTGCAGTTTCACCCGGAGTTTACCTCCACGCCACGCGAGGGACATCCGCTGTTCAAGTCCTATGTGGAGGCGGCGATACAGCATCGGCAGACTGTTAAAGGCCATGATTTATGAAGTTGTGCGGTTTTGACGCAGGATTGAATCATCCCCTGTTTTTGATTGCCGGACCCTGCGTGATTGAATCCGGGCAGATGGCGCTGGACACGGCGGGGCAGTTGAAAGAAATATGCCTGGAGTTGGGTATTTCTTTTATATACAAGTCGTCTTACGATAAGGCCAACCGCAGTTCCGGCAAATCCTTTCGCGGATTCGGGCTGGATGCGGGCTTGAAAATACTGGACGAAGTCAAAAGACAGATCGGTGTACCGGTGCTGACAGATGTGCACAGTATTGAGGAAATTGCGCCGGTGGCGGCCGTGGTGGATGTGCTGCAAACCCCCGCTTTTCTTTGCCGCCAGACCGACTTCATCCATGCTGTAGCCGGTTCCGGCCGTCCGGTGAACATAAAAAAGGGGCAGTTCCTGTCGCCGTGGGACATGCAGAACGTGGTGGAAAAAGCGCGCGAAGCAAGCAGCGCGGATAACATCATGGTGTGTGAGCGGGGCGCGTCGTTCGGTTACAATAATCTGGTATCGGACATGCGTTCGCTTGCGGTGATGCGCAACACTGGATGCCCGGTAGTATTCGATGCCACCCACTCCGTGCAGTTGCCGGGCGGGCAGGGGACAGTGAGCGGCGGGCAACGCGAGTTTGTTCCGGTGCTTGCTCGTGCGGCAGTGGCGGCGGGCATTTCAGGTTTGTTCATGGAGACGCATCCGAACCCCTCGCAGGCTTTGTCGGATGGGCCGAATGCCTTTCCGTTGGGGTATTTGAAGGGCCTATTGCAGACATTGAAGGTGCTGGATGCAACGGTGAAGCATCAAGGGCTGATTGAAGAGAACGTAAATTTGCGTAGTGTTTGAAATACGCAAGACTTTATCCATGGCTGGTTTTAAGTGAACTTGAGGAAAATATAATGAGTGCAATTGTTGATGTTATAGCGCGTGAAATACTGGATTCCCGTGGCAATCCCACGGTCGAGGCGGATGTGTTGTTGGAGTCGGGTGTGATGGGTCGTGCCGCTGTGCCATCCGGCGCATCCACAGGCACCAGGGAGGCGGCAGAGTTGCGCGATGAAGACAAACAGCGCTATCTCGGCAAAGGCGTGTTGAGGGCCGTTGAAAATGTGAATACCGAAATTGCCGAAGCTATCATTGGGCTGGATGCTGCGGAGCAGGCTTTCATAGACCAGACCATGATTGATCTGGACGGTACGGAAAATAAATCCCGCCTCGGCGCAAATGCCATTCTGGCGGTTTCCATTGCTGTCGCCAAAGCCGCTGCGGAAGAAGCCGGACTGCCGCTGTATCGCTATTTTGGCGGTGCCGCGCGCATGGAAATGCCGGTGCCGATGATGAACATCATCAACGGCGGAGCGCACGCCACCGGTGGGGCGGACGTTCAGGAAGTCATGATTATTCCTGTGGGCAGCCAGAATTTCCGGGAAGCGTTGCGCTGTGGCGCGGAAGTATTCCATAACCTGAAAAAAATCCTGCATCACCGTGGCTTCAGCACCACGGTAGGCGACGAAGGCGGCTTTGCGCCTGCCCTCGGTTCCAATGAAGCCGCGCTGAAAGTGGTTGTGGAAGCGATTGAGGCTGCCGGCTATGTGCCCGGTGCAGATGTGGCAATCGGCATAGATGCCGCCGCCTCCGAGTTCTACAAGGAAGGTATGTACCACCTGAAAGCGGACGGACTGGTTCTTACCTCCGCTCAGATAGTCGATTTGTATGCTACCTGGGTGGACAAGTACCCGATCATCAGCATCGAGGACGGCATGAGCGAGCACGACTGGGATGGCTGGAAGCTGTTGACCGACCGCCTCGGCAAATCCATCCAGATCGTGGGTGATGACATCTTCGTAACCAACACCAAAATCCTGCGTGAAGGCATCAAGCGCGGTATCGCCAATTCCATTCTGATCAAGGTCAACCAGATCGGCACTCTTACCGAAACTTTTGCGGCGATCGAAATGGCCAAGCGGGCGGGTTACACCTCCGTGATTTCGCATCGTTCCGGCGAGACTGAGGATTCCACCATTGCCGACCTGGCGGTTGCCACCAACGCCCTGCAAATCAAAACCGGCTCCCTGTCCCGTTCCGACCGCATCGCGAAATACAACCAACTGTTGCGCATCGAAGAAGATCTTGGCGACAGCGCGTCTTACCCCGGACGTGATGCATATTACCAATTGGCATAGGCATGTGCTGCTGAAGGGTACCCTTAAAATTCAGACATAGATGCGCTGGATATCGCTGATACTCGCCGCCCTGATCATGCTGTTGCAGTATCCCCTGTGGTTGGGCAAAGGCGGCTGGTTTAAGGTGTGGGATCTTGGCCGGCAGGTTGAGGTGCAGAAGAAAATAAACGAACAGACACAAACGCGTAATGCGGTGCTGGATGCCGAAGTGCGCGATCTCAAGCAAGGCACCGAAGCCATTGAGGAGCGCGCTCGCAGCCAGCTTGGCATGGTCAAGCGCGACGAAGTTTTTTTTCAGGTAATCGGCAATCACCGTCCGGTGGCAATGTCGGCGGTACCTCCAGCCAATCCTGGAAGTAATTAGCCGCTCAAGCCTCCGGGGGAATCCGCGTGAAAATAAATAATCCATTAATGTTGTCATTCCCGCGCAGGCGGGAATCCAGCGAGATAAATACTCCGCGAAGCGGACAAAACCACGGCATTGATCCGCTGTGCGGGCATTTCAATCAACTGGATTCCCGCCTGCGCGGGAATGACGAATTTTTGGCTAATGAATTATCTGGCATGAAAACAAAACTACTCTGCGCAATTTGCTCTTTAGTCTTGCTGGCGTGCGGCAAAACCGAACAGAGTCGCTCTACCCTGGCCGCAAACCAGACAGTCACAACCAATACATCAATCAGTGCGCCCCAAGCCACAAAATTGGACGCACTGAAGATCAAGTCCCTCTACATCGGCATGGACATCCAAAGTGTGCCCAATGCCATGATGGCAATTTTGGCTGAGCAGCAATTGTCCGATTTCGGTTTTACCGACGTGATCAAAGCCGGTGACGGAACGCAATGCGTACTGATGTACACCAAGTCATTCCTGCAGGCGATTGATGCCCGGATGCATGAGAGGTACGGTGAGGCAAGGGCGCCGGGAAAAACGGATGAGGAATTAGCAACCTCATGCATCAATTCGGATGGTGTGCTAACAGCCAAATCCGGGCCGGACAACAATGTTGCCAGAATCGAATTCAATGACGTTAAAGATATGTTTAACGCTAAAGACTTATCCCCTTCCGAGTTTGTAAAAAGGCTGTCCAAGGAATATCACATCCTGGAATTGAAACCCAACGAAGCGCAAACGGCCTGGAGTTTCATAAGCCCGGACGGAACCAAAGTTGAGGTGGATGCAAAAGAAGTTTTGGGAATTCCGATGGTGCGGCTATACATGAGCAAGGCTGCCCCATAAATACATATCGTGGACGCTCGGCGTCATTTTTGCCGACAACTGAGTATTCCAAACGGGACGCAAAGCATCTAAAGTCGCATTCCCACGCGGAGCGTGGGAATGATCAAATGCAATTGTGCGACTCAGGCAAAAATACCCCACGAAGGGCCGGAATGTCTCATTTAACCTGCTATTGCGGCACATTAATTACGCCGCGTCGCGTTGACAGAAACGTGCTAATCCGTATAATGCAGACTGTCCTAGCCGACTTGGGTTGTTAGCTCAGCTGGTAGAGCAGCGGACTCTTAATCCGTTGGTCGTGTGTTCGAATCACACACAGCCCACCAAATAATACAATGACTTAGCGCATAAATGCCTAGGTCATTTTTCTTTAAAGTAAGCAATAAGTAAGCAGTAGGAATGAATTTGCCCCTTTTATAGCCGCATTCTAAAGATTTTGCCCCCCGATTTTTTAACTGCATCAGGTGCCAACCTCGACTTGGCGTTTTGATTTATCATTCCACTAATGTGCGGCGGCATTGAATACCAAGGTGATAAAGTCTACTTCCCCAACCCGGAAGCGCGTCTGACTGTCCGTACCCGCAATGGCGGCATTACTTGGGTTCCTTGGGGTGAACGTAGCAAGGGCGGCAAGTTAGTCTTCCCCAACGGTGGCTGGGCGCGGCTGGATTCAATCTATGCGGGTAAATGGAAACCTTGGCATCCTCGGCCTGCCCAGATCATCTGCGACAGGTTTATGGAAAAAGATGCAGAGGGTGTTTCGCATTGGTTTGACTTGGAAGCGCACATGATCATCTAAGGATTAATTGCAGAACGGGATCAGCAGCAACGTGTGTATGTTGTAACTGAGCGTCCACCGGCAGAATACGCTTGGATACATCATCGGTATCGTCCTAGGCTGGTGAAGTTGGGGTCCAGGTTCACAATGTGATAGCATAATGCTACCGTCCAGCAGCCAAGCGAACCGAAAGCAGCTACTAGGTATCCCCGGCTAGGGTAGTAAGCCCAGCCGGGAGATACGGTTCTTACTCGGTATCCATCCCCAGCTTTATTGCCAGTTTTATAATTTTACCCTGTTCAATTTCACCAAGATCAGAATAGCGAACAAGAAGATCGGCAAGGCGTTCATCGCGGCAGTAAAAATATGCGGCTGGAACATTCAATACTTCAGCAAGTTGTTCTGCTGTACCGAAAGGCGGTTCATGAATGCCAGTTTCATAACGGCTGATGCGAGCGCTGGCAGTTCCTTCATCAAGACCTATTAGAACTCCAAGCTTATCCTGAGCAATACCTAAGCGAGTTCGTGCCTCGCGCAGTCTTTTTCCGAATAGAGTGTTTGGTGTGGATTGTCGTGCCATTCCACGATAATCATGTAACGACCTTGTGCGCGCTCTACGTATTTCGTAGAATTAATAACCGCGCGCAAATCAGGAGGAAGGTAATGCAACAAATAACTCTAAAAAAAATGGTTACTGACATTCTGAAGAGCGAAAAAGGCGCTCCGCTGAAACCATCTGAAATCTCATTGCTTATTACTGAGAGGTATCCTGATTACTGCAAACAAAAAGCTGAGACAAGCAAACAGTCAGGTTTGAACCTTACCAAACAAATTGCGAATCAGATTAGTGCATCAATTAAAGAATGGATGAAAAAGGAGCTGCAGATAATAAGTTCAGAAGAAACACCTCGGACTTATTGGTGGGAGGTGAGTGACACCTCTAATGAAGATATGCTACAGCCAACCATAAAATCGAAACCTATTTCTGAAGAAATTTCAGAACTTAGTCTCTACCCACTGTTGGCAGAATATCTCCTCAATGGAATGAAATCGAGAAAAGTTTATCCAAAGCGCATTGATGAGAAAACGGCTTCAAATACTAAAGGAAAAAACGGCAACAAATATTTACATCCAGATATGGTTGGACTGGAGGATTTGATGCCTCAACCACAGTGGTCAACAGAAATTAAGGAATGGGCATTCAACTCAGGTGCTAACCTTGCAAAAGTTTGGTCATTTGAGGTCAAGTTATCAATAAACTCAGTATCCGAAGCACGTGAAAACTACCTGCAGGCGTTATCAAATTCGGCTTGGTCAAACTTTGGATATCTTGTAGCGATCAAGATCTCCGACAAAGCATTTAACGAATTAAAAACGCTTCATGAGCTACACGGAATTGGCGTCATACTTCTACATGTAGATAACCCTGTTGATGACACAATTGTTAAGTTACCGGCCAGAGAAAAGTCAAAAATTGACTGGGGAAGTTGCAATAGAATTGCACAGCAAAATAGTGATTTTGCAAAATTCCTGGAGCTATTATCAGACTTTCATCTCACTAGAAAGATCAAAGTGAGTGACTGGTATATTTAGAGCCTAGTCAAATAGTCAAGTTAACAGACTGTATATATATCCAACATTACTTGGAGGTCGAGCAGTTGAGAACCCATGAAGTCATAACAAAAAACGGCTCAGGATCAATTCCACGAATAGTGGACACAATAAACTCATTCCGCCGCAGATACGGAAGCTGGCCCTCTCGTTTGCTTCTGGACAAGGGTATGGCCGATGCCATTCAGGAGTATCACATCACCCCTGCAGGCTGGGATGCCTTGGCTACCAAAGTGACCATTCAATATAACGTTGAAGGAACAGTAATTGCTGAAGACGCGAATGGAAACTCATTCGAGTACGATAGCTCTTTTATCAAACCGAAGGGCAAGAAAAATTCTGCAGAATTTTGGATTTGGGGTTTCGACATAATCGATTAATTCATTCCTTCATAAAGGAGGTTTGTCTTCAGCACGATCTTAGTTGAATTCCCGCAAGGCGATTATCTGACATGCTAGATCGTTTCTTTACAAACCAGTCACGATCTAGCAAGCAGGTCTAAAATTAACACCTAAATACTTAAGCGTCTCCTCGCGGCCATACCAGTAGTTTGGGTTATCAAGGTGGTAGGCCAGCAAGCTGCGTGGCTCAAAATTAGATTCGGCAATCAATAAGCCACCATCGTAAATCGCCTGTTCTAATGCAAACTTGTCATCATCACCAAAACTTGCTGCATGGAATGATGGAAAGAAATCATCCACGTCCATACCCAAGGGAACTTGCGCGATGCCAATCAAGTTAGGAGAAGAGCCATGCTGGAGGATATATCGGCACCAATGTTCTTCCGGCACCACATTACGGATAAGGCCCGAAGATACATCCACCTCTAGGACTGGAAAATCATTCTTCATAAGAATCAGGTGTTTTATATCAATAATATTTTTTGTAATCAACCTACTACATCTCAGCACGGCTGATGTAAAAGAGTTGGAAGGTTCTAGCTCGCCATCTCGCCATAATCAATGGATACTCTGCGATATCAAAACAATCGGTTGACAAGTGAACCAGCGAAAATGATCACCCAT
>Ga0364881_10342_pt1 | contig 29242 bp, 27 predicted proteins | sample ExccelJu500001D4_5_FD_206923 | JGI IMG/M metagenome (GOLD analysis project Ga0364881, IMG submission 206923) | Enriched cells from Trout Bog Lake Hypolimnion, Wisconsin, USA - BchlTB.July30.5000.01.D4 | ecosystem: Environmental > Aquatic > Freshwater > Lake > Hypolimnion/Profundal zone | place...
TTCCTGGACGTCCCCCCGCAATTTCAGGTGGGCTCGATAGGATTCATTTTTTAAGAGGTGGCCCAGGATTCCGCTGGAACGTTTCAGGTCATCACGAGTTTCAAAGAGAGGGACAATATTCAAGTGACTGAACTGGCCTTTGTGGTACAACCCGGCTTCCCTCAGGAAAAGAAGCACGGCCAGGACGTCTGAAACCCCGTGAGTCATGGAAATGATGTAGGTATCGATGGCTGCGGGATTCAGGTGGTTCTGAATGGCTGCGGTGGCTTGGAAAGTTTTGAGCATCTCCGAGGTTTCGGGGCTGTAATCGAAGGAAGCGGGAACCAAGGGCCTTTCTCCGGCCAATTCTTTTTCCAGGACCAGGGTCCGATCCTCTTCCTTTAAGGAGGCGTAATCCTCGCAGACTCCGGCTTTTTTGAGGATTTCCGAAAGGGCGGACGTGTGGCGCGCTGAATGCTGGCGGATTTCCAGGCTGGCCAGGCGGAAGCCGAAAACCTGGACGTTTCGAATCACCTGGCTTAAATAACCATCGGCTAGAATCGTCCCTTTGTTGTTTCGAAGGCTTGCTTCGATTAATCGCAGGTCAGCCTCCAATTCGTACGCCGAAGGGTACCAGGTGTCGGCTGGAGGCGGTGGCGGCGGGGTTTTCCAGTCCGGGGGGAAGGCCTGGGTATGGGCGAGGGTCCGAGTCAGCTTTTCGTAAATGTAATTGCACTTTTCCCGGTAACGTTCAAAAGGAATATGGTGTGAGAGATCTTCCGCCAACTCAGGGAAAAGAAGCGTGTCCTTGACGATGGAGGCGATCAGTTCGGGGCTAATGGGGGTTTGCCTTTCGGAAGAACTCAAGCGGCGGCGGAGTTCCCCGATACCGGTGAGGTGCATCTTCAGGGCTGCCTCGCGAAGGAGCTTAATCGTTTCCACGGTAATCTCGGGGGTAACGAAAGGATTGCCGTCGCGGTCCCCGCCGATCCAGGAACCGAACCGCAGGAATGGCGGCACGGTCCAGATTGTCTTCGGGTAAGCTTTTTTGAGCGAACGTTCCAATTCATGGTAGACCTGGGGAATGACGGTGGCCAGGGTATCCTCGAAGTAGTAAAGGTTGCCCTTCACCTCGTCCGGTACTGTCAATTTCACCTGTCGAACCTCGTCTGATTGCCAGACCGAAACCACCTCCTCCAAGATGTATTTCATGATGTCGTATTTCTCGTCGGGGGAAAGATTTTCAACAACCATTCGAGTTGTGGCTTTGGAAATGCGGTGCAGTTTGGTGAGGGTGGTGCGCCGCTTGGATTCGGTGGGGTGGGCCGTAAACACCAGATGAATTTGTCCCTGGTCAAAAAGGGCCTGCAAGCGCTTGGGCAATACTCCCTGTTCCTCAAGAATGGAAACGGCCGAGGAAACGGATCCGGGTCTGGGCTTGAGGATTCCGTCCTCCTGATAGGGATGTTTCAAGGATCGCACCAAGTCTACCTTTTCGGCCAGGTTAATCAGGCCGAAATAGTGGGTAAATGCCTTGGTGAGGAGATTCAGTTTCGCGAGAGGCAGTTTGGAAACGGTCTGGGCCAGTTCCTCGCCCACCTTGGGGTCGGAAGTCGTCCGGAGGGTCTTGGCCAGGTGCCGGATGCGCTCCACATGCATGAGGGCCTGAGTGCCTTCCTGGTAGGAAATGACGCTGCCAAGGGTAGTAGCCAAGGTATCGACCAGGGAGGACAAGGAATAACTATCGACCTTGTGGTCGGTAAGGGGAGGTGAGGAGGATTTAATTTCTTCCTGGAACATCGTGGATTCCTAGATTTAAACAACAGAGACAACGAAAAACCAATTAAAGACTCAAAATCAAAATGGTATTTAACCGCGTCTCCGTGCCTCCCTGTTGAAGTGGTTTATACCAGTTTTTCCTTGAGGATTTTTTCCGCCTGGTCGGCGCGGAATTGCTTGAGCTTTTCGCGAAGTTTAGGGTCCTTATTGGCCAGAATGGCGACGGCCAATAAAGCCGCGTTCACCGCGCCTGCCTTGCCGATCGCCAAAGTTCCCACAGGAATGCCACCAGGCATTTGGGCGGTCGAAAGAAGGGAATCCAACCCGTTCAACTTGCTTTCCATGGGGACGCCCAGTACGGGCAAAAGGGTGTGGGCCGCGCAAACTCCGGCCAAGTGGGCCGCGCCGCCGGCGGCGGCGATGACGACTTCCACGCCTCTGGCCTCAGCGCCGGAAACATACTCGGAAGTTTCCCTGGGGGTCCGGTGGGCCGAAAGCACCCGAGATTCATGGGGCACGTCAAACTGATTCAGGGTGTCGGAAGCGTTCTTCATTACTTCCCAGTCGGATTTACTGCCCATCAAAATATTGACGAGATTCTTTTCAGGCATGCCATACCCCTTCGTTGGATTAGTGTGGGAAAGAATACCAAAAGATGGAAGTCAATAGTAAGAAGGTTTTTGAAAAAGGAGCGCAGGAAGTTTTACCTCCATTCATCCGGCTGTTCCTGTAAAATACGGCTTATGACCCCTGAAATGTTCAAGCTCATTTACCAGGCCATAACCCAAGGCCTCATCATCGGGTTTTGCACCGCGGCCCTTATCGGACCGGTAAATTTCCTGGCTATCCGCCGGGGGATCATGGGGGGGTTCCAGCAAACCTTCATGGTCGGGGCGGGCGCGGCCTTGGTAGACGCCGTCTTTGCCTGGGTGGTTTATGCGGGATTATTGAAGGTGGGGTTTACGGGCGTCTGGAAGATCATCCTCTGGGGGCTTTGCGCCATTTTCCTGCTTTACCTGGCCTATTCCACCTTGACCGAAATCCGTGATGACCCGGAGGCCATGGTCCATCCCAAGGTCCGTCGGCAAATTCAATGGATCGACCATTCCTTTGTCATGGGCCTGATCCTGGCGGCCACCAATCCCTTCACGCTGATGTATTGGATCGGCATGGTTGGAACGGTCCAGCTCTCCATGCCCATTCCCCCCAACCTGGATATCGCCGGGGGGGCGGCCACGTCTTTTTTCTCCGCAATCCTGGTGAGCGAACTGATCTGGTTTTCCTGCTTGGGGATGGGGGTCCATTACAGTCGTAATCTTTTCAATCGGAAGGCCTTGAAATGGATTACCTGGTTCTTCGGGTTTTTGCTTCTTTTCTATTACGTGTTCATGGCGGTGAAGGTGGTCATGAACCTCATCCACACCGGTGGAGAGCCTTTCGTCCCCCGCTGACTCGATTAAATTTATTCATTCAAAAATTACGGGCTTAATCCTGCTCTCGTTCCGCCTCTAGTTCCTCCACCTCGCCCCCGTGCATTCTTACCCTCAGGGCGATGGGGCGGCAGCAATTTTCGCAGTCGGTGGTCCATTGTTGAAGTCCGGAAACAGGGTCCAGGGGCGAGAAATTGGGATAACCGCAGTAAGGACAGCTGAACTCAATCGTGGGCCCGCTCATGGGCGGCTAGTCGCTGCCTGACAAGAGGAAGTCGTTGTTGGGCGGGGCAATGCGGGGTTCTCCGTTAAAAAATTTGTTAAAGTTCACGACGTCCACTTCATCCACTGGATCGGGTTCGGCTTTGGCCATTTTCCCGTTTTGCCAGGTGTTTTCGGAATGCTCCACTTTAAATTTTTGCTCCTCGTCCTTGTCGATGACTGTCAGCTTGCCGGTAAAATATTTCACCATGAGGGATTCCTTGGTGGGATCGTAACTGAGGATAGATTGGGTATTGTTAATCGCGGTGACCACCGAACCGGTATTGATCTCAAAAAAACTTTGGCGGGAACCACAACCATTGGTTCTCAACAGTAAATTTCCCTTTTGAAGGACCAAACGAATCTGGCGATCGGGGCCTTCCAAATAGTATTCATCAATATTAATAACCGTGCCGCCATCCAACCCGATTCTATCCCCCCGGTGGGTTTTTAGAATCACCCAACTTTTGTCGTAAGAGGAAATGGTATCCCCCTTTTGGAGGGTGGTCCCCGTTTGAATGGCGTAGGGTTTGGAGCCGTCCGCGGGCTGGACCATGACGGTCCCCTCGATCTTATCGATCGTTATTTCATTGAAAGTCTCGGCGGATAGGCCTACTGGAAGAAAGAGGGCCGAAGCGGCAAGGACTAATAAGGTTTGAAGGCGCATAGCGACTCCTTGTGGAAGTAAAAGCGGTAGGGGTTTATCCTATCTTTTTTTAAGGTGTGGGGCAACGTGAAAGGGTAGGCTAGGAAGGCCTAGTTTCCTTAGATTGCCTTGCCGCCCAAAATTAAAACCATTGGAGTCTTATGGAAAGCCTTCCTGTTGCGCTTATTACGGGGTGTTCCACCGGAATTGGTTTTGAAACGGCGCTTCTTTTGGCTCGCAAGGGCCACCGGGTTTATGCAACGATGCGGGATTTGAAAAAAGCCCGTTCTTTGAAGGAAGCTTCCGTTGGGTTGCCGGTTGAAATCTTGACGTTGGACGTGGATAAGGCGTCGTCCGTAAAAAAGGCCGTAGCGGCCATCGTGAAAAAAGCGGGTCGAATCGACGTGTTGGTTAATAACGCGGGGTGGGGAGCATTTGGAGCAATGGAAGAATATTCCGATGAGGAAATCCACGCCCAATATGAAACCAATGTCTTCGGCCTTTTGCGGGTCACCCGGGCGGTTTTGCCCGTGATGCGGGCACAAGGCTCAGGCCGTATCCTCCATATCGGGTCCCTCGCTGGGAAAATGACCTTTGCCGGGATCGGCCTCTATTGTTCCAGCAAATACGCCGTGGAAGCCATAACCGAAAGCCTCAGGCTGGAAGTCCATCCTTTCCATATCGAGGTGGCGGTGGTGGAGCCGGGCAACATTAGAACCCCTTTCAAGGTCAACCGGCGCCAAGCTAAAATTTTTCTCGAAAAAAAATCCGCTTATCAGAACGTGCTGGAAAGAATCCTTTATTTTGGGAACCACCCTCCCGATTCGGCACCGGGCCCGGATCGGGTGGCGAAAACGGTCCTCAAAGCCCTTCAGGCATCCCGAATGGCCATCCGCTATCCGGTCGGAAGGGATGCGATCATGTTTCCTTTGATTCGTTGGTTCCTTCCGGATTTTCTTTATGACCAAGTGCTGCAAATGCGCTATTTCCAGTTTCAAAAAGAGGGCCTGCCATGAACCCTTCGGTTGTTCTCATAACGGGGGCCAACTCGGGTTTTGGATTGGCCACGGCCCAGGCCCTGGCCGAAGGGGGCTATCGAGTTTACGCCACCTACCGTAATCCACGAAAGGCGGGCCATTTGTGGCAACTCTCCAAAAACATGACCCTTTTCCCGCTGTTAATGGATGTCAACCGGGAAACCTCGGTGGATCGCGCGGTAAGACAAATCCTCAAACGCGAGGGCAAAATCGACATCCTTCTTAATAACGCTGGATTTGTGATGGCGGGATGCTGGGAAGATTTGTCCGACTCCGATATTGAGGCCCAATTCCAGACCAACGTGTTTGGGCTCTTACGGGTCACGCGGGCGGTCTTGCCTTCCATGCGAAAGCAGGGTTCGGGAAAGATCATCAATGTCGGGAGCGTCGCGGGTTTCATGGGAACGCCCTTCCTGGGAGCCTATTCCGCCACCAAGTTCGCGGTGAATTCGATTACCGAGGCATTAAGGATGGAAGGCCGGCCCTGGGGTGTGGACGTGACCGAGATTAATCCGGGGGAAGTCCAAACGAACGTGGTCCAAAACGCCCGGATAGGGCAAAAAGTTAAATCTTCTTCTTCGCCTTACACCGCTTTTACCCTTCAAGTTGAAGCCTGGCAAAAGGGACGGTTCGAAAAAGCGGCGCCGGTGGGGATTTTCGTGAAGACGGTTTTTAAAGCCTTGGGGGATAAACCGACGAAACGGCGGTACTTGGTGAAATGGGACGACCGCTTTCTTTATTTTCTGCGATGGTTGTTGCCGGATACCTTGTTGGAGTGGGGATTTTCCAAAATGTTGTATTAAGAGGTTTTTGGATATAAAAAATAATTTCAAAACCAGGAGGTTCGCTCTTTTAGCGGGAGTCTGAATATGGGTTTTTCCGGAAACCAAGGGGCGGGTTTTGGCAGATTGAAAGTTGGCCCCTTCATACTCCCCATAAAAAAAGGCGGTTCGCTTTTGACGAACCGCCTTGAATCAACGGACTTTTTTGTTTAATAAACCTGCATATTGTCGATGATATAATCTCCGCTGGCGGACTGCGTTCCACCATAAACATTAATCTCGATCCCGAGACCCGTTACGTCTGACATGTCGGTCGTCCAACTGGATGCGGAGGGCTGGAGGGAAACCTCTGTCCATTGGCCCAGGGCGATACTTTCATAGCTGTATCCCCCTGGTATGGCGCCGCCTACACCGCCCGTACTATAAACATCGCCGTTGGCTTTTATGTAATTTGCCGCTCCGTAGCCGCTAGAACCCGCGGCATCAGGCATCACATAAACCTGGATACGGACACCCGTCGCGCCAAGAGTAGTGAAATTGATTGGAAACCCGTTAGAGCCGCTTATATTCACGTAAGTGGATTCAATTTGCATGTCATTTCCGCCCGTTCCCCCGGTAATCATCGTCATATCCAGGGCGCTTACCCCGCCCGAGGCATTGGTGATCCCCAGACTTGAATACGAGGTAGGTGTAATGGTGTCTCCCGAATTGTAGTCAACGTAAAATCCATCTGACGAACCATCCTCGAAAGTCCAAGAGTAATTTGGAACAGTCGTTGGAGTAGCGGTGGGTGCGGATGACGGGAGAATAGTAATGTCATCGATATAGAAATTACCCGTGGCACCCGCCGGAATGTTGGTTAATTGAACTCCAATTTGATCGACCGCAGAGGGAGTGGATCCGGATCCCGATCCGATGACGAGGGTAACCGGGAACCAAGCGCCCACATTCGTGGCACCGGTGCCGGAGCCGACATTGTCCCAGGCAGAGCTTTCCCATACGGTGCTTGGGCCGCTTTGATCGAAAAGTTGTAATCCGGTGGTGTAGGTGTCGGCCGGTGCCGCTAAAGTCGAATCAATATAGACGTTAGCAACCATGGTATAACCGGTCATGTTCTGGGGAGTTGAAAATGTCAACTGGAGCTGGACGCTTTGATTTGAACCCGAGGTATTGTTGATCGTGGCGACTAAAGAATCGCTTCCCGAAGGAAAGGTCTGTGTATTGGAGGATCCCCAACTGGTGACATAAGCAGTTGCGACAGCGGGCGACCAGCATTGGACGCCGCTATTAAAAGTATAAGTCGCTTGGAAAGAAGCTGCGTTGCAGGGGGTAGCGGAGGGCGTGCTGGTCGCCGTGGTAGTCGCGGTGCTGGTAATGGTTGCAGTAGGGGTGGTGGTGGCAGAATTCGTCGGAGAGCTGCTACTGGTGAATGTCGCGGTATTCGTCACCGTGAAAGTAGAGCTGCTGGTTGCGGAATTCGTGGGTGAAGACGTCGAAGTAGATGTTGGGGTTTTAGTAGCCGTGACCGTTGGCGTTCTAGTTACGGTATTGGTAGCCGTAGTGGTTGGCGTATTGGTTATGACTGGAGTGGGCGAAATGGCTGGTGATAAGGGGCTGGAGGGATTCTTGGTGGGACAGCCTAAAGATCCCAAAATGACAAATCCCAATAAAACAGATAGGGCTAAGAAATTCTTCATAAATTACCAGCTCCTTATATTAATTAATTTTTTTGTTTCCGATTTTTAAAGAAGTGAGAAAGATGAAAATCCGAAACAAAATCGATTTCTAACAAGAGGGCCGTACTTTACCTGACAAATGGACTCGGGTAAAGACTTTAATTTGTCGATAGGGAAAAGCTTATAAAAAGACTTTTTAAACTTCTAAAAGAAAACAATTAATTCCATTTAAAAGTTTAAACCGTTTAACCCCTGATGGCCTAACATTTGGAACCGCTTTTCTACAAGTTTTTCTTTTTGATGAAAATTTCTGAAAAGAAAAGCGCTTTGTTGAAAAATGTAATTTCAGTAACTTGGTTTAACGGCAAACGAACAGGGTGGCGGACAGGGGCGGCAGGGAATAATCGAAATGGTCCTTGTCCACTTTGTCCTTTTTGACCAGCTTGATGTCGGGCGAGTTTGCGTTGAAGGAATAGGCTTCATAATAAGCAAAGGTTTCCTTGCCCTGGAACTTGAATTTGCCATGGATTGGATCCTTTTGGTCCTTGTTCAAGACCACCAACCAAAGGACGCCGGGATTCTTGCTGTCAGTGGCCGCATAACAGGAGGTTTTGAGGACATTCTCCGTGGCGGCTGAAACCGCCGTATCCCCGATAGTTCCGTTTTTGCCATCATAATTTCGGTAAAGCTTGAAAGCGGCCCGGTTGTACGGTTTTAAATCCCCCCAATAATTGGACATGAAAATGCCGTATTTGCCGAATATCCCCAAGACGTCCGCTTGGGCGATTCCTCCGGAAATATGGTTCCCCGCGCCAAAATCATATTCACTGAAGGCCAGTTTGGTTCCCGGACACCACTTGTCGATTTTTTGTCGCACCCAGGGAATCAACTGGATGGGCTGGCCCTTGGTCGACCATTGGGTAATCCAGCTTTTTTCAACATAGGTCGGATCCCAAAGGCTTCGGGGGGCCTGTAAGCGGGCCTCGATAGAGTCGGGGGTAATATCGTTGTCGGTAATGCGTTTTCCGCCGCCTTGGGCCTCGGGATACCAATGCAGGTCCAACACTTGAACGAGCCGATGATGATAGGCGGTTTCCAATCGGTGGATGAAATCCAGGTAAAAGTCCAAGTAAGTGGGAAAAGTTTGGGTGATGGAGGTGTCCTTGCTTTCTGGGGCGTCCTGGAGGGTCATGAACTCCTGCCAACCATAACAAACGCCTCCGAAAATGATGGCGGTAGGATCCACTCGAAGGATATTTTCAGCAGCAGCCTCGGTTTTGTTGCGCATTTCCCAATAACTGGTTTTTTCAGGATGGATGCGGGGATGGGTGGATGGCCATATTCCCGGTTCATTGTCTAAATCATAGAATTTTACGCCGCCCTCGTCGGCTTTCTTGAAGTTAGAGACCATAAAATTGATGAACTCATCCTCATATACGATGGGGTCATCGGGGTCGGGCGTCAGTGTATAAGGTTTCTTCTTGTGGAACTCAATTTTTTTCCAACGGCGATTGGGGGCTGTTTCCTTGTCCGAAACTTCCCCATTCTTGTCCGCAGCCACGAAACCCGCCATCGGAACGGTCATAAGCGTATCAACCCCATATTTTTGGTTCGTTTCCACAAAGTGTTTGGCGAACGCGCCCGCCTGGTCGCAATCGGTATATTTGTGGCTATCGCAAAGCCAGTTGTCGCTCGTGTGGTGCCAGTCGTTTCCCGCGTTGGAAGCGTTATTGGTCCAGTTGTAACCGGTCATGCGATTTCCGCCCAACCGACGGACGGTCGGGTTGATATCTCCCGGGTCCACATCATTCACACCATAAATATAGGGACTGATAGGGCCGATGACCTCGTCAGGCATAACTAAGAAATTAATATCGGCGGCAAAAGCTGTAACGGCTGAAACGAAAAATCCGGCGGCCAAGAGTGCAAAAGAAACGCGGCGGTTTAATTTTTCTATTTTAGGTCGTGATCCCATTTCTTTCCTTTTGAGGTATTCCAGCGGTTCAGCAGTGAAAATCAGTAAAAGCTCCCGGCCCTGCGTTCTCCCAAGAGATGATAGTTTTTATCCCGGATGGCCTGGGCGATAGCGTCATGATACATCAAATAAAAGGACTCCCGCTTGATGGGTTGAATGAAAACATACACCACCTGGAAAAGCAGGGCGATGGCCAGGAAAAAACATAGGAATCTCCTGCCCCAGCGGTTCATCCACCATCTATCCCAAACATAAAGGGAATAAAGCATGACCACCGGCAGCATTTCACAATAGGTGTTCACGTCGGGTTTTTTGATGGTGAATAACAGCGAACCATAAACCATCAGGAAGATCAGGACGGCAAACCACCGGACAGGTTTCCAATCGGGGCGGGGATTTCGGGAATCAAACAAAAATCCCAGCAATATGAGGACCTGGAGGATGCCGAAGTACCATAGGAAAAGCCCAGGGATTAAGAGCCAATTTTCCGACAGGTAATGAATGCGTTCCACCGTATGGGCCCCAATGAAACGAGGCAATTCGAAGCTGGCCAAGGACAGGAATTGGGCCAAGATCACGAAGAAGCTCAGGAAGTTGTGAAGATTGAGGCCGAAGGAAAGCCCGGAAACATCGCGAAAAAAATGGTAATCGGGGCGTAAAAGAGTGGGTATGACGAGGGCTTCCAGAGGCAGCGCCCCCAGTAGAAAATAAAACGGTGCGGTGATTTTATGGGATTTTTTCCATTGGAGGAAAAAGGAAGCCGCCAGGAAGGGCGTCACAACAACCCAAGTCCTATGGAACTGCGTCCACCAAGCGAGGGAAAATCCCATCAATGCGTTGGCCCAGGCAAGGGGCAGCCATCCGAGGCTTAAGGGTGGAAGGGATTCCATCAGGGCAACGAAGAAGAAACAAGCCGCTGCGGTGGAATAGGAAAGGTTGATCATTGAGGTGGAATAATGCACACACCAGGGAGCGGTCAGGACCCAAGGAAAGATAAACCAGGGGGAAAGTTTGGGGAGGCGTCGACAGCAGTAATAAGCGAAAAAAGAATATCCCGCCAGCGTGAGAAGGTTCAACAACAAGAAAGGCGCCAGGGGCGAAGGCCAAGCATAAAGCGGTCCGCCGATAAGCAACCCTTCCAAGGCCCCCGGATCCTGGGTTAAAAGGGCGATATTGTCCGGAGGAGCGATCACGTCGTTGCCATAATAGGGCCAAGCGCCGGTGCAATAGAATTTTAAGCCGATCAGATAGGTCTGGACCTCATCGATCATGATCTGGACTGGCCGGGCCCAAAGGCCAAAGGCCAATCGCAGGGCGAAAAATAAGGGAAGAAGAAAGGCGAATTTTCGTCGGTCGGACATAAACACCTTGGAAGTAATTCTTTTAATTTAAAGTTTTCTCTTCGTTTTTTAGTAGAGACTTCCGGGACGGCGTTCCCCGAGGAGGTGCTCATTCTTTTCCGCAATGGCCTGCACCACTTGCGCCCGGTTGGTGTAGAGCGACCGGCTTTGCATCATAGCGGCCAAGTAGCCGACATGGAACCAAAGATTGGTCGCGAGGCAAACCACCCCGAAAATCCTCCATCCCCGCAATCGCGCCAGCCTTTCCCAGACATAAAAAGAATAAACCGCCACCAGGGGAAAAAGGATGTAATAAATGTGGGCAAGGGGAGGTTTGGAAGTAAACCAGGAACTTCCCCAAGCCAGGCAAAAAGCGAAAAGTGTCAGTAAGGAAATACCCGTTGCCTGCGGGCGCGAAAGGTCTTTGCGAAACCCGAAAAATAAAAGTACCGGAACCTGAACCAGGCCCACGGCCCATAGAAAAAATCCAGGTGGAAGAAGGAGCGGGCGACTCGTCAGGAAACCGAGCCGCAAAGAGGTATTCTCCCCCAGGAACCGGGGCATTTCGTAAGTCACGAGGGAAAGAAGCCGAGCCAGGATGGTAAAGAAGGCCATGAAATTTTCCATATTAAAAGCAACCGCAGTACCCAATCCGCCGGCTTCCTGAAATAGGCCGTATTTAAACCAAGTGGGAATGAGAAAAGCCAAAGGAAAGGCTGAACCGGCGAGGAATCCAGTGATTTCGGAAATTCCTTGAAGTCGGCCTTGCCACCATCGCCAAAGAAAGCAAAATAAAACCAGGGGCGGCAGCAGAAGCCAGGAATAATGGAATTGCATGGCCCAAAAAAGGCCGAAACCCATCAGCGCAAAGGCGATGCCCGGTGGAATCCAATCCGAGGAGAGTCCTGGGATAGCTTCCAGCAACCCCACGGTGAATAGCAGGCTTCCGAACAGAAGATAGGAGGGATTGATGGGGTTGGTTGATTCGTGAAGGTTCCAAGGCAAGAGAGCCAGCCAGGAGAAAATGAAATAAAAGGAGATTTCAGGCAGACGCTTTGCCAGGTAAAAGGAAAAAAAAGCCAGAGCTGAAAGGGAAAGAAGATTCAGAAAGAGGAAAGGGGCCTCGGGAATCGGACAAAGACGTAGGGGAAGACCAATAAGCAGTGCCTCTAGGGCGCCCGGGATCTGGGTGTAAAAACCGGTTTCGGTCACGATTAAGTCGGGCCCAAAATAGGGCCAGCCGCCATGGCAATACCATTTCAAGCCGATCAGATAGGTCTGCAATTCATCCGGAGAGAAAAAGGGTTGAGAAAGCCCGAAAGCCGTCCGAAAAATGAAAAGCGCCAGGAACAAAAACGCGAATTTCCAGCGGTTGGACATTTTTCTCCTCGGAAGAAGTTCTGATTTTTGAGTTATTATCATTTTCTTCTTTGAAGAAAATGTTCATTTCTTAAAAATCCAAAACCAAAAACTCGAAACTGGTTTTTATTAGTAGAGGCTCTCCGGACGGCGTTCGCCCATCAGGTGGTAATTTTTCTGATCAATGGCCTGCTTGATGACCTTCCACCATGGATAAATGGAGTCCCGAGGTTCAACAGCGATGGCGAAACCGACCTGAAAAACAACTCCCAGAATCACAAATGCTTTGGCGGCTAGCCGCCAAGTCTTTTTTTCGCGGAAACACATCCAACAGTAACAAGAGTAAGTCATGAGAAGCGGGAAAAACAAAAAATAGATATGGGAGAGAGGCATTTTCACCGTGAACCAGAAACTTCCGTAAACCATGGCAAAAACGATGGAAAACAGCAGGTTTAATTCCTTCCATTGGGGCCCGGTTTTTTCGGGTTGGTAATGACTGATCCACAACCCCAAGGCCAAGGTAATGGCCATGATCCCAAAAGTTAAGAAAAGAGTTTTGGCCGCGTCGCCCGGATCGCTAAACACCAACATTATTCCCAGGCCGAGAAAAACGGCCCAAAAAAGCCATCGAAAACGCAGGCGCAGCTCACGGAACCAAAATGCGGCTAAAAGAAAAGGTTGAATCAGACCGGTGACCCATAGCAGGGCACCGGGAACGAGAAGAAAGGGATGCTCCTCGGTCAGGAAATGGATCCGGGTTTTAGTATTTTCGCCGATAAAACGGGGAACCTCAAAGGAAACAAGGGATAAATATCGGGCCAAGATGGTCCAAAATTCCTTTACGTTGGCCCAATTGAAAGGAACGGCGAATCCACCGGCCACGTTTCCCCGCGCCAAACCGAATTTCAAGTATGTGGGAACGATGAGAGCCAGCATGGGAAGTGATCCTAGGGAAAAAAAGACCGGGGCACTCCATTCCTTTTCTTTAAACATTTGGAAAGCTAGTGAAAAAAGGGCCAGGGGTACGAGGTAGACGTAAGAAAAGTGGAATTGCATGATCCAAAAGAGGGAGAAGCCCATGGTTGCGTTCGCCCACCCGCGCGAAACCAAGTTCAAAGTGAAAAAAGGCAAGGATTCCATGAAGGCAATGAAGAAAAGAATAGAGGGCAAAAAAGTGAAGGCGGGATTGATCATGACCGTGGATTCGTGAATGCTCCAAGGGGCGATGGCGATCCAAACGAAAAGCCATGTATAAGGAAGCCCGGGAAGTCTTTTGACGATATACCAGCTCAAAAGGGCAACCCCTGCCAAAGACATGAGATTTAACAAAATAAAAGGCGCTTCTGGGAAGTGTATTAAATAGAAAGGAAGACCAATCAGGAGTCCTTCCATGGCACCTGGAATCTGACTTTTAAAGGAGTTTTCCATTCCATTGACGTCGGGGCCAAACCAGGGCCAAGTGGAGGTGCTATAGCATTTCAAGCCGATCAAGTAGGTTTGAAATTGGTCGGTTTCCCGAAATTGGGCCCGAAATAAGCCAAACATTAACCGGATGGCAAAGAAGGCGAGTAAAAGGATGATCAATTTTTTGCGGTTGAGCAACCGAAACCTCGGGGCTGAATTAGAAAGGCGATATTAACAGAAGCCCTTTCGCCTGAGAAGCCTTCTTCGAGCGTGGGGTTGGATCATTGGATATAATAGGACTAGATGTCCTGAAAGACCTTCAACTGGTTTGTCCTCTTAGTCCCCATGGATGGTTCAGAAAGGCAGCAATGGTTTTTCTTTTCACGGAAATCGATCACGAGTCATTGTTCAAGGAAAGGGGAACTACCGAAGCGAACCATATCCTGGCATGCCAGCATTTCTTGATTGAAGAAATTCTATTTTCCCACAGCGTCCAGTGGATGCGGCGGACGTCTTCTGGTGTATTGGGTATCTTCGAGGGGGGTGAGCCGGCCAAAGCCGCCATTGCCCTGCAAAAAAATTTTAAGAGCCATTTGTGGGACCGGTTTGGAAAAGCAGGTCTTCGCGTTTCCCTCCATGTGGGAGAGGCTGAGGCCGTGGGCCAAAAGTATGTGGGTCCGGACTTCACTCATGCCCTAAAACTTTTGGAAGCCATTCGGGGCAGCCAGATTCTTCTGACGGTTCCCGCCGTCCATTTTGTGCCTCTTCCCCCGGGTGCGCGACTCCAGGATATGGGCCCCCACTTCCTGAAAGACTTGAGCGAGCCCCAAAATATTTACTCACTGGTCCATCCGGATTTTAACCTGGAAACGACCGACTCTCCCGTGTCGCTGCAAAATTATCCCCAAAACTTTCTTCCACAAGGCTCTCCCTTTTTTGGGCGCGAAGAGGAAATGGAGGAGATTGAGAAACTCCTGCTTTATTCCCCCACCCAACTCATTACCCTTTTGGGTCCGGGTGGATTCGGCAAAACCCGACTGGCCCTCCAAGCAGCGGCGGACTTGATTGAAAAATTCGAGGATGGGGTTTATGTGATCTCCTTGGCGTCTCTGCTTTCCGACCAGTTGATGGTAGGCAGTATCGCCAGCGCGGTTAAGTTTTTATTTTATGGAGCGGAAGATCCCAAGACCCAGCTTTTGAATCACCTCAAAGGGAAGCAAATGCTCTTGGTGATGGACAATTTTGAGCATGTTATTCAAGGTTCCGAATGGGTGGAACAAATGCTCAAGGTCGCGCCCCGGCTGAAGATCCTCCTCACTTCCCGTGAAAGCCTGGGGATCGATGGAGAAAAAGTGCTGGAGGTCAAGGGGCTGCGTTATCCTGTCGACGGCCAGATTGAGGGACTGGAAGCATGTTCAGCCGTCCAGCTTTTTTTAAAAAGTGCCCACCGGGTCCAGCCAAACTTTTCGCTCAAACCGGAAGACCGTGAACAGCTTCTTCAAATTTGCCGCCTCCTGGAAGGCATGCCGCTAGGGCTTGAGCTTTCCGCTACCTGGGTGCCCACGCTTTCCTTGCCCCAAATCGCCGAAAAGATCGAGAGCAACCGGGATTTTCTTGCGACTTCCATGCCGCATTTGCCGCCCCGACATCGATCCCTTAGGGCCGTGTTTGAATATTCTTGGATACTGCTTTCCGAGCCCCAAAAAAAGGTTCTGCGGGGAATCTCGGTTTTTAAGGGAAGCTTTATGGAGCAGGCTGCCCGCAAAGTGGCGGGAGCCTCGGAAAATCTACTGCTTTTCCTGACGAAAAAATCGCTGTTGAGAATCCGAAGCAACGGGCGCTTTGAGATACATGAATTGCTAAAGTATTACGCCAAGGAAAAACTATTTGACGATCACGCCGAAAGGGAAAAAATTTTAAACGCCCATTGTTTTTATTTCGCTCAACTGATGGAAAAAAGAGAAGGAAACTTATACGGTTCCAGTCAAAAAAAAGTCGTCGAGGATTTGACCGAGGAGATCGGGAATATCCGGGAGGGTTGGAAAAGGGCTTTAACACAATTAAAGGAGCCGGAAATTAATAGTTACCTGGGAGCTCTTTTTTTCCTGTTCGAGACCAAAGGCTGGTTTCGGGAGGCCCAAGAAAACTTTAAAACGGCCGCAGAAGGCCTTTCTCGTAAGTATGCCGATGTTTCCTCCATGCCCAAGAGCGCAAAAGCCCTCTTGGCCCGATTGAAAGCTTATTGGGGTTTCTTTGAAAACCTTTTGGGTCAACCCAAGATCGCCCAAAAACTCCTTGAGGAAAGCCTCCGACTTTATCAATTGGCTCAAACCCTGAAAAAGGCGGGATTTACCTACAGCGCGCTGGGGATCGTCAATGAAACCCAAGGGCACTACGAGAAAGCCAAGACTTGTTACACAAAAGGTTATCAAGCCTATCATCGGGTGGGGGACCACTACGGCATTGTTTGGTCCCTTAATAACTTAGGGCATATTGAAAACCGGATGGGGCGCCATTCCCGCGCCACCGATTTAGTCCAAAAAAGCCTGGCTTATTCTCTTGCTGACAAGGATTTGAGGTCCCAAGCTTATTCCCACAATCTCCTTGGCGATATTCTTCATGATGTGGGACATTTCAAGGAAGCCCGCGTCCATTATCAAAAGGGCCTTTCAGCCTACGTGGAAATAGGCGACCGGAAAGGGATCGCCTGGTCTTTCCACTGCCTGGGGCATGAGGCAGTCATTTTTGGGGATTACGCTGGTGCCCGGGAGATGTTCCAGGAGGGAATGGTCATTTCCCGCGACCTGGGGGATTCACGGGCGATAGCCTGGTCTAAAGGTTTATTGGGCCAGGTTTGTTGGGCCACGGGAGATTACCCAGAAGCCCTCCAACTTTATTCGGAAGCCTTGGCCGAGTACCGGAACCTGGGGGATATTCGCGGCGAGGCTCTTATCATGGACTTGACTGGGAATGTCCGGCTGGCCCAAAAGAACGATCTCGAAGCTGAAAGATCCTATCAACTGGCTTACAATCTCTGGTCACAGGAAGGGGCCAACGTACTGGGCAGGGCTTGGCATCTGCACCACATGGGAACAGTTTACGTGTTCAGGCAAAATTGGAAGAAGGCGAAGGCCCAATTCCTTGAGAGCCTCCGTTGTTTTGACTTAAGTCGGGAGCACCTAGGCCAGACGGTATCGCTTATCCGGCTGGGCGAGGTGGCTTTTCGCCAAAAGGCCTACGGTGAGGCCCGTCGGCGTTACCAAAAGGCCATGCGGCTTGCCCTGCATTCGCAGCTCTTTCCAATGATGGTGGACGGCCTCATCGGGATCGCCCAACTCTTAAAGGAAGAGGGAGATGAACGGCAGGCGATCAGCTTTCTGCTTGTATCATTGAACCATCCGACCTGTCGGCAAGAAACCAAAGATAGGATCGTGGCCTTCTCGATGGAGCTTCAATCGCATTTTTCCGCGGAGGAAGTGGAGGGAGCCGTTCAATGGGCGAAGGCCTCAAGCATCCAGGACGTGGTGGCGGCTTGGTTATCTTCCCATAAAACTTCCCGACCCCTTCGAAGGAAAGTTTCCCGAAAGCGGAAGGCCGTGAAGAAATCCAGGACACAAAAACTAAAAAGAAAATAGGTTTTTATTGAGATTGAAAAGGGCATAAAAAAAGCCACCGGAATTTCCGGTGGCTTTTAAAAATCTTACAAACTTAATGCTGTTCGCAAATCCGAAGCTGATCCAACGCAGCATTGATGGCTCCGATTGCGTCTGCTTTATGCCCATGGAAGTCATTACGGGCCTGCCAAAGGGTATGCTTGGCATTCTGCAACTGTTGAGCGGCTCTCCAAATCTTTGGATCGTGATGCCCCATTCCGCCGTTGAAGTCAAAATGGGCCTGATCGTCGGCACCGATATTAACGGTCAAGTCGATACCGGCCTTTACTACCATCGGCATCGCCATCAAGCCGAGCATTCCCGCTCCCAAAGCCACTTTGCGCAAATAACCTTTCATCTCCATGAAAATCCTCCTCGAGTTTTATTACTATCAGCACCCGTTTACATTAAACCGGCTGCCTATTATAGACGTATTCTAACCGTGAATTGTTCCGGCAAAATTTTACGCTACTTAAAGGTTTTTAAGGCCTACCACTTCAATTCCTGGCCGTTATTGTAAATAAAAAGAGAAGTCTGCTTCATCGTGAGGTCTTTCAGGGTCTTGGCAATAGCCGCAGCGGATTCTTCGGGCTTCAAGGGGGCGCTGGGACCGCCCATGTCGGTTTGGACCCAGCCTGGATCTAGACAAACGCAAACCACATTATCTTTTTGAAGATCGAAAGCCATGGTGCGGGTGAGCATATTCAACCCGGCTTTAGAAACCCCATAGGCGTAAAAGCCACCCTCGGCTTTTCCCGAAAGAGAACCCAGGCCGGAGGTCATGTTAACCAAACGTGGATTTTTCGCTTTCTTTAATAAAGGGAAAAAAGCTTGTGCAACCCGCAGGGGACCTAGAGTATTGACCTCGAAAGATTCCCTCATTTTTGTGATTTCCACCTGTTGGAGAGTTGCGTTGTAGGGTTGCAGCGAGATGCCGGCGTTGTTAAAGAGTACATCCAAATGATCTGTTTTCTTCGCCACTTCCCTTGCGGCGTTATCCACGGAAATATCCGAATCCGCCTCCAGCGTGACCAGTTCCAAGGAATCTTTATGTTTTTTTTGAAGGGTTTTTAGTTCCTCTGCCTTTTGGGGCTGGCGACAGGCGGCGAAAACTTTTTCTCCTTGGCCTAGCAGGACCCGGGTGACTGCCAAGCCGATTCCACGGTTAGCACCGGTAATAAGGAACGTTTCAGACATTATTTCACCTCGCGGATTTGTTTTAGCGGGCGAAGTCTATGCTTTTTCTTTATAAAATTCCAGGGAAGATAAATCGAAGCGTTGTTGATGAGGAAGATTTAACGAAAATCTCTATAGGTGGGAGCGCTTTTTTAGAAAAAAGTAATCTGAAAATTTTTTTCACAAAATTATTTCGTTTAAGGCTCAACTTAAGTTTGGCGATATTTGTCTTGCCCCAACAATTAGTTTTTGACTTCCTGAAATAACAGCGATTTAATTAAATGTTGATCCGTTTAAAATATTAGTAACGAGGCAGTTTGTTGCGCCATATTCTAAAAACGATTTCCATCATTATTTATAATTCAACATTGTTGAACCGGGTTGTGCCTATTTTTCTTTTTGCTTTTTGTCTACGCATTCCAGCTAACGCGGCATCTCCGGGGCTAATTGTTTCTGAAAATAAAGTTACAACCACGGGTGGATGTTCCGTGACCTTAAGAGGGGTCGATGTGGACGGGTTGGAATTTTCACCGACCGGGTACGGTCCCCCCAGCGGAACTGGTGGGAGCTCGTTAGAAGTTGCGCAGGAAGCAATCACGGTGTGGCATGCCAGCATTATCCGTCTTCCCTTGAATCAAGATTTTTGGTTCGGATGTGGAAATTCGAAAGACACAACTCCCCCCAGTGCGGCCACCTATCAAAGTACCGTAAATAGTATCGTGAGTTATTGCTCTTCCGAAAACGCTTATGTCATCTTGGACCTTCACTGGTCGGGAACTTCCTCTACCGCTTCCGCTCCCTGCGGAACCGGATGGGGAGCGGCAACTGCTCAGCAGTACATGGCCGACGAAAACGCGGTGACCTTCTGGAGTTCAGTGGCGGCGGCCTATGCCAACAATCCAGCGGTAATATTTGACCTTTATAACGAACCCTATAGCAGCGGCGGAGGGGATACAGCGGCCGCATGGAGCGTCTGGCAACAGGGAGGAACGGGATCGGGAGCTTCTTTTTCCACACCCGGCATGCAGGGACTTTTAAACGCCGTCCGCGCGACGGGGGCCAACAACATTTGCCTATCGGGTGGTCTTTCCTGGTGTTCTGATTTGACAGAAGTTGATAGCTATCCCCTTACCAACGTAGGGAACGGAATTGTTTATTCCGCCCATCTCTATGGAAGTAATGATGGAGATTCGGCCGCCAGTTGGAACGCGGAGGTTCCAAGTTCGGTTTTATCCGCCAACCCCGTATTCGTGGGGGAAATGGGGCCGTACACCAGTTGCAACGAAGATAACAGCACTTACGACTCCAACATTTTTTCTTGGATAATGGGAACTTCAGGCGTTATGGGGGGCACTGCCTGGTCCATGACCACCAATTCCTGTCCGAACCTTCTTTCCGACTGGACTTGGGGTACGGAGGCTTGGGGTGCCGCTGTTTCAACATGGTTGGCAACGCCCGTACCCACCTGTCCCGCCCCTGGATCGCCTGTCCCAACTAACACGCCCACTTCTACTTTCACCGGTACTCCTACTCATACGTTGACTCCAACAGATACTAGAACGCCATCGAATACCCCAACCAATAGCTCCACGGAAACTTTAACCAATACTCCCACTAGAACGGTAACTCAGACCCCGACCAATACTCCAACTGGTACGGCGACCATTACGACAACTTACACCGCTACCGGGAGTTCGACTTCCACGGCAACGAGAACCCCGACGCCGACGCCGACCAATACCCCGGCCAATACCGTGACCAATACTCCATCTTCAACCTCCACTTTTACATTCACTGGCACGGCAACCAACACTGGAACGTCCACAGCCACCAACTCACCGACCAATACCTTCACCCGGACGGCCACCAATACCGCTACGACTACCGCCACATTCTCCGCCACGAACACTACCACGAATTCGCCAACTAATACGACTACATCCACTGTCACCAACACAGCTTCTCCCACTATCACCAATACACCGACCTTGAGTCCGACTGGAACCTTGAGCCCGTCACTGACACCAACGCCGTCTTCCACCGCGACCAAAACCGAAACAAATACAGCCACCTCAACAGGTACAAATACCGGAACCAACACTGTTACGGCTACGCCGACATCCTCCACCACTAATACTCCGACTCAGACGGTTACATTAAGCCCCACCTTCACCGCCACCGCGACCACCTCTGCGACTTCAACTTGGACGGCAACCGAAACTCCTACCAATAGCTTGACCAAAACGACCACTAATACGCCGACCATGACAGCTACCAACACCTTAACGAATACGGCAACCAAGACCGCTACCTTAACCGCAACGGCAAGCCCGACTTTCACGGCGACGGAAACACCCACGAACACTCTGGTGAATACGGGAACCCCTACGCTGACCTCCTCGCCAACGCCGGTGACGGTGGAAAATTCACAGGGAACGAGCCCCCCGGGCAACTCTGTGCAAGTGCCTGGAGCTTCAGGAGTGACGGTAGAACAAATAGTAATGATGAACCCGGGGAACAATTCGGTAAATTTGACAAGCCTGACTTTGACCGAAACGGGGGCAACGGCTTCGGGAATCACCTCAGTTACTCTTCTGAAAAACGGCGTGCCGGTGTCAACGGCCAATTTTACGGGAAACACCGCCGTTTTTAACTTTAGTGATACGATTCCTGCCAGTAATGGGGCAGTGACCTACCTAGTGGAAGCGAGTTTCTCGAATACGGCGTTGGGAAGCTACCAATTTAGCATCACCAATGAAGTGGGAAACAATGGGCAGCCAGTTCTTTTCAACCCAACGACAGTCAACGGAGCAATGATCATGGTGGGGCTGGTTACAGCGACACCCTCCTTCACACCGAGTTCGACTGCGACCTTTGCACCAACATTAACCTATTCGCCAACCGCGATCTTAACCCCTCTCCCAGGCTCTACTCCCGTCTTATATCCCAACCCTTCCTCTGGTGGGCCTGTTAATATTTCCGTTCCTCAAACCCAACCCTCGGATGTTCGGGTAGAGGTCTTTACCATCGCCTTTCGTAAGGTGCAGGATCAGTCTTTCCAACCGTTACCCGTGGGAGAGATCATCACGCTGGATTTAAAAGATAAGTGGGGAACGCCATTGGCCAGCGGACTTTACTATGTGGTGATTACGGTCCATGGGGAAAGATCGGTCAGTAAATTATTGATCTTGAGATGACTCTAAGTTTTTAAAACGGTGAAGAGTCTTTTCTTGAATAATCAATCTAATAATTCGGGATTTTATCCACATAATTTATTGAGTTGGTTTTTATGACAGACGAGATTTACCGGTAAACTAAAAAAGATCAAGTTATAAGGCTTACCGAATGTACAAGAAGCCAATATTGAGGTAGTCTTACTATTCGACTCCTAGTTGTGCCCGGCTAAGGGGAAAAGTGAAAACGTTTTTAAATAAAACAAAAAACCTAATTGTCCTGACATTGGCCTTTTTACCTATGTCGATTTCTCTTTCCTTTGGACAAAACGTCAATTCCGGTTCCCCCAAATACCCTTTTCCTCATGATGGCCAAATTCCTTACACCGTTACGGCAGGCATGCCCAACATCGACTCTCAAGCGGCCATGGATTCTTCCGTTTCGAATATGTACGTTTCCTGGTATGCCAATGCGGTTACGGCCGCCAGTTCCGTCTGTTCCGGGTGTCTTCGTGTTTACCGGAATACCAACAACGATGACACCGTGTCTGAAGGCATCGGCTACGGACTGTTGTTTGCCGTGGAAATGGCGGACCAAACCCTCTTCAACGGGTTATTCAATTACGAACAGAGCTTTCTTGATGGCAATCATTTAATGAATTGGCAAATCACTTCGGGCGGTTCCGTGGAAAGTTCGGGCGCTGCTACCGATGCGGATGAAGATATTGCCATGGCCCTTCTGATGGCCAATACCCAATGGGGTTCGGCAGGCGCGATTAATTATTTGACTAAGTTCCAAGATCAGGTTGCTTATATTTATAACACTGAAATCGACAATGGTTCTAATTACGCGGTCTGGCCTGGAGACCAATATCAGTCTCCCTATTATTCCAGTTATATGGAACCCGCTTGGTACCGTTGCTGGGAAAGTCACGATACCTCTCATAATTGGAGCCAAGTCATCAACTGGGTTTACGGTACTTATTTCGACCAGATCTATTCAAGTTATGCCACAGGGTTTATGCCCGAAACCGCGTCCGGGAGCCCCGTAACTCCGGATACCATGACTATGGGTTACGACGCTTCTCGTTACCCCATTCGTACTGGAATTGACTACCTCTGGAACGGAACTGCCGCCGATGGGGCATTAACTTATGTAGGGGCCATGGCAAAAAGCGTCACACAAGGGGAAGCCACTGTCGGAAGCTGGCAGAACGAAATCGAATCTTATTGGAACATTTCTACCGGTGCGGCCACCGGCTCCAATACGGATGGGGTCCAGGTGGGTGGCGCGTTAGTGGCTATGATGGTGGCGGGAAACCAATCAGCCGCGAACACAGTTTGGCCCATGATCCTGCCGGGTTCGGGCCATGGTTTTATGGATAATGGTTTCCAATATTTCCAGGACAGCCTTTGCCTTTGGGGGGCAATGGTGGGTTCGGGTAATTTCATCAACATGCCTTGTGGAGTTAATCCTTGCGGGTCGGTCGCTTGTACACCGACTCCGACTCCCGTTCCTCTGAGTTGTTTCATGTTGTCTTCGCCTATGGAAACCGGCCAAAATTACAATGCTACTGACGGTTATTGGTTTACTTTCAGTTTCGCTTCCGTCAGTAACACTCCCGTAGCCACGCCAGAGTTAGCGACTGTCTCAGGTGCCGCCTCTATCATTGACGGAGTTGATGGGGGAGCTGACGGCGATATCTATGCCGCTCGGGCTATTGGTGCTTTCGATATCAACGGTGGAACTACTCAAGTAGTTTATCCGCCCACGGGAACCACCAGCGCCTCTGAAACCGTGTATGCCGGTTTTGCCCTCGGAACGGAACTCTCACCCGCGGGGGTGACCAGTGGTTACAATAATTTGGAAGATTTGGATGAAATTACTTTCTGGTGCAAGTCTTCCATTGGGGGGATGGTGGTTAATCCAAATGGAACGGCTCCCGCGACGGATATTTGGATGCGGATGAATTTTGTTAACCCGTATATCACAACCGCCACTGGTGCAGGTTTAGTTGACTATTATGGATTTAATTTCGCAGTCACGGCGGCAAACACCTGGCAGCAATTCACCGTTCCCTTAAGCAGTATTACTAACCAAAACTGGGGAACTGGATCCCAACCGCCGGTCAGCGGAGGAGTCAGTTACGTTATGCCGACGGCACCCGGCGCGACGGTTGCGGCGCCTGCGGCGAACGCCTTAAGCCAAATTTCCTCTATCGAATGGCAAACCGAAAGTAATACTGGCGCCACTTATCCCCAGGTTTACGGATTGGACTGGCAGCCTTGGATGGCAAGTGATTTGGAAGGGCCTCAACCCGGAACGGTTTACGCCATTAACGCCAGTTTTCTGCAATTGGCACCCATGGCTTATCCTTCCGCCCGCCCCATCGCCACCGGTTGGATCGCGGAGAGGGCCCCGACGGGGAAAGTGGGGGACAGCTGGTATTATTTCGAAATTCCCGGAAAGTCCCTCAAAAAAGCGAATGACCGGATGCTGGCCTCGGTTCCTTTCTTGCAGTATCGGGGCTATACATCCTATCCTCCGGATTTCGTCTCAACCCATTAGAAGTCCCATTTATTTTTGTTTGATGAGGTTATTCCAGGCAAAATGTCCATTCTTGTCCAGAAATGGAATTTTGAAAAGTTCCCACAAAGCCAAATATTTTGAGTCGCGAAATAATTCCAGGCCTAATTTCATTTTTTCTTGCCCGTCCTGGGGATGGGGACGGTAAGTCAAAAAGAGCCTGTCCCAAAAAGAAAAAATGAACCCAAAATCGCTGTTGGTTTCCACAGGAAGGGTTGAATGGTGGATACGGTGCATTTCGGGGGTCACGAAAACCAGCCGGATCGATTTTTCCAAAAGCGCCGGGAGCCGAGTATTGGAATGGTTAAAGAGGTTGGAAGCGTTCAAAATTAGCTCATACATTAGAATTCCCGCGGCCGGTGCGCCCAATAACAAAACAACCAATGTTTTAATAAAGTGCATAATCAATATTTCCAGGGTGTGAAAGCGGGTTCCGGTGGTGACATCCACCTCCAAGTCGGCGTGGTGCATCCGGTGTATTTTCCAAAGCAAGGGAACGTAATGAAGAAGGCGATGCTGGTAATAAATCATCCAGTCCACCACGATCACCGTAAAGCAAACGGAAAAGCCAGGAGGCACTTCCACCCATTGAAAAAGGCCGAAACGGCTTCGAATGGCGGCTTGGGTTACCCCGAGGACAGCTCCGGAGAAAAAGACCCGGATAAAAAAATGGTTAAAACATCCCAAGCCCAGGTTATTGGGCCACCGCAGGACGGTGGGAATGGATTCCTTCCGGCGCGGCCCCCATTGTTCCCATAAAGCCAGCAGAATAAAGACGGCAAAAAAACAATAAAGCCGGACATTTTGTTCATAATTGACCAGGTTCATCAAATTTAAATGGAACATTACCTCACCCCTGCAGACTCGAGTTTCCCGAGTATATCGTAATTCCTTGGTTTAGGAACCTGATCCTTTCGAGTGGAAAAAAAACCAGGAAAACATCAGAATGGAAACATATTCCCGGATTCGAAAACTTAAAAAAATTAAAAAGATGAGGGCCCATTGTTTCAAAAAGAATACTGGGAAAGAAAAGCGCTGGATCATCGACGGCCCCCCGACCATCCGGTTGTACGGCAATATGTGGTCCCCAAGATTGAATTTATTAGCCAGACCGTTCCCTTGACCCCTTCCACGCGACTTTTGGACGTGGGTTGCGGCAACGGTTTTTTTTCTTATTATTTCAATCAAACCTGTGAAGTCGTGGGAGTGGATTTTTCCCAAAAGATGCTGGCTATGAACCCGATTACGCGGAAATTGGTAATGGACGCGTCTCATTTGACCTTCCAGGATTTTGCCTTCCAGGTGGTCTTCTGCCACGCCCTATTGCACCATGTGGAGAATATCGACGCCGTGCTCAGGGAAATGCGCCGGGTTTCGAGTAAGTATGTGGTGGTTCTTGAACCGAACCGGAACAATCCCTTGATGTACCTTTTTTCCTCCCTGGTGAAGGAAGAACGCAAGGCCCTGGAGTTTTCCATGGATTATTTAAAAAAGAAAATGTCCTCCCACGGCCTGAAGGTTGTGGCTTCCGGCTCCCATGGAATGACGGTGCCGAACAAGACACCTGCTTTTTTATTGCCCCTCGTCAGGCTTCTCGATTTCAACCAACCCCTTGGAATGACGAACATCCTCGTCGCAGAAAGATAAAAACCTTTTTTATCGAAAGGCTCGGGAACTAAGTCCGGGGGTGTTTGGTTTCGATGCGATGGAGGAGTTCCCTCAAGGTGATATCCCCCATGGACTCGATCCGTTCGTTGGCGTGGTCCAAGGGAAGGGTTCTTGTCACGGGGTTAGGCACAGCCACGCAATAAACCCCCGCAGCCCGGGCGGCTGTGACCCCGTTGGGGGAATCCTCAAAGGCGAGGGCCCGGCCGGGGTCGACCCCCATAAAGGTCAGGGTGAGTTCATATAATTCTGGATGGGGTTTGACGTTTTGGACGTCGTCGGCAGTTCGGATGGAATGAAAGCACTCCGCCAGGTTCAATCGGGAAAGGTGCTCCATCACCCATTTCTGGTCGGAACTGGAAGCCAGGGCGAGGGCAATCCTTTGGCGCTGGGCTTCCTTGAGATATTCGATGACGCCTTCGCGGGGTTTCAAATCTTTGATCAGTTCCCGCTCCCGCTCCTTGTATACCCGCTTCAGTTGCTGACGGTCCAGTTTGAGCCCCACCTGGGTTTCCAGATGTTCGTAAACGTCGAAAGCATGGTGGGAGGTGCCGATACAGCGCGCCCAAATTTCCAAAGGAAGTTCCGCCCCAAAGGAATGGTAAATTTCTGTCCAGTTTTGGAAGGCGGAACTCTCCGTATCGAGGATGAGTCCGTCAAAATCGAAAATAAGAAGGTCCATTCGAACCTCAGGTTTAAGTTCTAGATTTTTAATTTGAAGTTAAAGAAGTTTTCCATTGTTTCTTTAAAACACGGGAAAACGGTCCATAACTTAACACTCAAAATTCAAAACTCAAAACTTTTCTTTAGGTTTGGTTTACACTATTAACGAATAAGCGAGGTCTTGGGGTGGATCAAAAGAAAGTCAACTCGGTCGTTTTGGACGTGGAAAATGTCACCATTTCCTTTGGAGGATTGGTGGCGGTCGATGATTTTTCCCTGGTTCTGCGAGAAGGCGAATTGGCGGGGCTCATTGGACCCAACGGGGCGGGAAAAACCACCGTCTTCAACATCCTTTCGGGTATTTATCGGCCCCAGAGGGGGGACGTGCGGGTTTTGGGAAAATCAATCCTCGGCTTAAGGCCCAACCGGATCACCCATTTGGGACTGGTGCGTACCTTCCAAAATATCCGCCTCTTCAAGGACTTGACGGTCGAAACCAATATCAAGGTGGCTTTCCATCATTCCCATCCCTATGGTGTTGGCGCGGCTCTGGCTCAAACCCAAAGGTTCGGGGATGTGGAAAAGGCTTTTTCCGAAGAGGCCGACCGCCTGATGCAGGTATTGGAATTAACCCATCGCAAAGGAACCTTGGCCGGCGCATTGCCTTATGGAGACCAAAAAAAACTGGAAATCGCCCGGGCCCTGGCGACCGGAGCCCAAATCCTTCTTTTGGATGAGCCCGCTGCGGGCATGAATCCCCAGGAGTCCCAGTGGCTCATGCAGGTAATCCAGCGGCTGCGCAAGGACTTTAATCTTTCCATTCTTTTGATCGAGCACGATATGAAGGTGGTCATGGGCATTTGCGAGAAGATTTATGTGATGGACCACGGTATCAAGATCGCCGAAGGAACGCCCAAAGAAGTGCAAGAGGACCCCAAAGTGATCGAAGCCTATTTGGGAATAAAAAAGAAAAAATGACCCAGCCCCTTTTGGAAGTTAAAAATCTATCGGTTTTTTACGATGCTATCCAGGCATTGAAGGGAATCAATTTAAGTGTCCCTAAGGGCTCGATCGTTTGTTTGATCGGCGCGAATGGGGCGGGGAAGTCCACAGTTCTTCGGGCCATCTCAGGAATTAAACGGCCCACCCAAGGGGAGATTCTTTTGAACGGCCTAAACATCACCGCTTTTGCTCCCCACGAACTGGTGAAAAAGGGAATTGTCCAATGCCCCGAAGGTCGGGGGGTATTTCCCAACCTGACAGTTGAAGAGAACCTGGATTTGGGTGCCTATCCTTTCCATGACCGGCTTGAAATCCGTAAAGATCTGGAAAGGGTCTATGCCCTTTTTTCGCGGCTGAAAGAACGCCATGACCAAATGGCAGGCACCTTGTCGGGCGGGGAACAACAAATGCTGGCCATCGGCCGAGCGCTTATGGCCCGGCCCCTGTTATTGCTATTGGACGAGCCTTCCCTGGGTCTGGCTCCGCAGGTAACTGATCTTATTTTTGAAACCATTGAGAAAATCAACCGGGCGGGGACAACGATTCTTTTGGTGGAACAAAACGCCCAATTGGCCCTGGAGGCTTCACGCACCGCCTATGTTCTTGAAACCGGGGAAATTCTTTTGGAGGGGGAAGCGGGGCAGATCCTTCAAAATCCAAAAGTCAAACAGGCTTATTTAGGCGAGTCCCTTTCCAAATAAACCCTTCAACGAACTTAACCTTAATACGACAACCTGACGGATGACCCACTTCGAATATTTTGTTGATATAATTCAAACATTAAAAGGACGGGTATGAATACTAAATTATGGTTGGGCTTTTTTTTATATTTATTCCTGGTTGTTAACGGAATCGCTTCCGCGCAAAACGATCATTTTCCTCAGTTCATGGAAAAGGGAAATCGAGCCTATAACGACCAAAAATACGACTTGGCCATCGACTATTACCAATCCGCCATCGATGATAAGGAAGATTGCTGGCAAGCTTATGTGGGACTGGGTAACTGCGCTTTTTACCTGAAAAAATACAAGGACGCCTTAAACTATTACGAGAAGGCTTATAAGCTGAACCCGGATAACGGCGAATTGTCGAAATTCGTTTATTACTTGCGGAACAAATTGGCAGTCGCCCCCACGCCTACCCCAATCCCTCGATGGGCACCCGCGCCCCTTCCCGGTTTAGCTCCGCTTCCACCTTTGGGCCCCGTAACGCCGCTAACAAGGCCCTAAAATCCCCCTAATTCTCTTTAACGGTCATTATTTGTTGATATAATTACCCGGCTTAGCTTCAGGCCTGTGATTCGCCATTATGAGTGCGGCTTTCAACTTTTTTAACCGAATTTGGATTCACTAGGTTCCCGCGGCATTTCCAAAATCAAAAGTTGAGCCGTTCCATAACAATATTTAAATGGAAAAGGTGACTCAAAATGAGAAAAACTAGATTGGCAGTGGCTTTGTTGATCGTTTTGATGGGATTGGCCTCAACGAACTGGGCCCAGCAGGACCCCGCGGCTCAAAATTTGATCGCCGCCAACGCGGCCTATGGGGCTAGAAATTACGACTTGGCCATCACCGATTACCAGGCTGCTTTGCAAAGCAATCCTAATTCCTGGCAAGCTTACATGGGAATAGGCAATTGTTATTACGTGAAGGGCG
>Ga0364881_10335_pt2 | contig 29160 bp, 18 predicted proteins | sample ExccelJu500001D4_5_FD_206923 | JGI IMG/M metagenome (GOLD analysis project Ga0364881, IMG submission 206923) | Enriched cells from Trout Bog Lake Hypolimnion, Wisconsin, USA - BchlTB.July30.5000.01.D4 | ecosystem: Environmental > Aquatic > Freshwater > Lake > Hypolimnion/Profundal zone | place...
CGATAAATCCCATTTTATCACAAAGGTCGAGGAGCTCAGGAGCAGGCGGATTATGCGTGGTACGGATGGCATTACTTCCCATTTCCTTTAGAAGTTCAAGCTGGCGTTCCAATGCTCGGATGTTGATGGCTGCTCCAAGGCATCCCAGGTCGTGATGGTTGCAAACACCTTTGATCTTAATTTGTTTGCCATTCAACGTAAAGCCTTTTTCGCTATCGAAATGAAAAGTCCTGATCCCGAAAGGTGTTTTATACTCGTCGAGAATCACTTGTTTGTTCGTGATTGAAGTTACAATATGATACATGACAGGTTTTTCCACAGACCAGAGCGAAGGTACTTTTACCGTTAGCGTTTGCTGAATATCTGTTTCAGGATTTTTAAGCGAAACTTTTGAAGTGATGATCTCAGCAATGAGTTTGTTTTCAGTATCATAAATACTTGATTTTACGGTAGCTGTTACTGGCAGGCCAGAGTTATTCTTAACCCTGATACTGATGTTTATTACGGCTTTTTGATCGTCAACAAGAGGTGTGGTAACGAAGGTTCCCCAATGGTCAACAGCCACCGTACCTGTTTTTACCAGCCAAACGTTCCTGTAAATACCACAGCCTGAATACCATCTTGAATTTGGCTCCAGCGAATTGTCCACCTTGACGGCAATGACATTTGTACTGTCACCAAAATTTAAATAAGGAGAAAGTTCATATCTGAATGAAGAGTAACCATATGGTCTTTTGCCTAAATACTTTCCATTGATCCAGATTTCGCTGTTATGGTTTACACCATCAAATTCAACATAAAAGAGTTGATTTTTATCCGAAGCTGCTACCTGAAAAGATTTCCTGTACCAGCCTATTCCGCATGGCAGAGCACCGGCGCCGAAAGTGGACGGATTTTTTTCGTTGAATTCGCCTTCAATGCTCCAGTCGTGCGGGAGATTAAGTGTGCACCACTGCGAATCACCAAAGCTTGGTTGTTTCGCTTCAGGAACATCTCCATGAACAAATTTCCATCCATCATTAAAATTGTCACGAGAACGGATCCCCCCCCTGAAGCAAAAAGTGTGTGGGTATTAAAAATGACACATGCAACCATTAAAAAATACAACTTCAACTTTATTATTCTCATGCGTTTACAATTACTCAGTATTTTATAACCTTTAAACAATCCTTTTGTCCCTTAGGTGCTTGAATAACAACAAAATATACTCCACTTGAAATATTTGAAAGTTCCAATTTCTTTGTTTCGTTACTATTTACCAGAAAGGCGCTGACAATACTGCCTGACATATTATATATTGAGCCCCGCATAGTTAAGATTTGATTTGAAGTGTAGTGAATATTACAGTCTGAATTGGTAGGATTCGGGTAAATACTCAATTTATTGAGCTTTGACGGGTCTATAATAACAGGCGGAGGTACTGAATCGGTACTGAAAAAAGTGGTAAAGTTCCGGTGGTAAAGTCCTAAAAACATTGTGCGGGGAGGTCCATTCTGATTCCAGGGATCCAACACAAGCTTCCAGGATTGTGTTGGAGGACCTAACCAAATCAGATTGGAAAGTTCAATCTGGTCATTAGTTCCTGAAATTTCGATCTGGTTAGCACCAGTAGCACCATAACCATTTGCGCTATAATCGATTACATTGGTAATGAAAATATCCCTACATCCATTAATCGTTGCATAAGGTTGGAAAGCTTCAGTCTTTGCACCAAAAATCATAACTTTCGAAGCATTCACAATTTCACACATCGGCCATGATGACACAGGATATTTTGCACCTCCACGCTCAAGGTTTAACCCATAAAAGGTCAATGGCTGATTCGTTCCTGAGATTTTCACCTTCCGGTAGCCCGGATTATAAATACCACTTGTCGCTTTTTCATCCTGATAGTTAAAGACCCGACCTCCGCCATTTCCGGAGAAATACAGGCGAATCATATTAGGCTCGTTAGTTTGATACGCTGCATCTAAATGAATTGTACGAATAATCGAGTTTGAACCTGCCTTCCAGTTGAGGCTGCCCATAAAATCGATGCCTGTTGTGTTGGTTGTGATATCCATCATGTAGGTTGTGGCAGCGGCAATGCTTTCAGTCGTGATCAGCCAGGTTGCCGCCAGAGGGGTAAATCCGTTTGAAAGAATTGTCCCACATCTCCCAATTCCGGGACAGCCGCAGAAAATAGAGTTGGCTTTAAGTGTAATTGGAGTGGAAAGGGAATAGGTACCTTTAGGCAGAAATACTTTCTGATGGGCATTTATGGCATCCTGGATGGTCGCTGCCGATGATCCTAACGGCACAAGAAATGCATCTGCATCTTCGAACGATGGTGTTGATTCCCAGATATGTTTCGATGTCAGATCGGTTGGTGGAGTGAGCGAATCGATTTGAATTATGGCGGCTGTAGAATAAACTCCTCCAAGTGCATTAAAGTGCGTACCCTGGTAATTCACCCCTTGTCCGTCATGTCGTGCAGCCTTGTCAACATAGTTGAAACGGGCTATGTGGGTCCAGTAATCAACCGGTGTTCTGACAGTAAGGTTTTCATCACCATCGTTATTCACGATTGTTCCGGCACCTGTTACATAGATCCCGTTTAATGCAACATTGCAACGGGAGAGGTTTGAAATAGCCGTGTTGGAACTATTTGAGGAGGTAAAGATGATTTTTGAATCAATAAATGAAAAAGGAAAACAAATAACCGGAGCATAAGAGTCTCCTTTCATATATATGGCAGTTCCGGATGCCTGACTGATGGTTATACCTGACATAGTTATTCCGCCATATCCCCACAAATGGAGCGCATTGACAGTCTGGTTGGTGAATGTGCAACCGGTAATGGTACTTTGAGCAATTTCTCCAGATAATCCCCAGTCTATCGCCTCATTGTGATTTGGCAGATAAATACCATATTGACCGCCATTTACAGAGGCGTTGGCCAGCAACTGGTTAGCTCCGCCAATAGCTAAAAAACCGGCAAAACTACTGTTTGCTTCAATTGAAATATCTTCAATAAAGCAATACTGAGCACAACCCCAATTTACTGCAACTGCCATCGGATTACCGGTTCCAAGGTCAAAATTAATGCTTCGGATACCGCCTTCCATAATCCAGTCAGGAGTAGTATGAACCGTACTTCGGTATTTTATGACGCACTTTGGAATGCTACCGTCGAACCCAGTTGCACCATCAGCCAGAACAATCGTTGGCCTGTTTACGGTTGATCCAACCATATTCACTACGGTATAAGGACTTTTCCCATAATCCAGCACACAGTCAATGGTATTGGATACTTTGTATGTTCCGGAAGGAATGAACAAAGTTTGGAAAGTTGCACTGGCAGCATTGACTGCCGCCTGCAGTTTATCGGTCACATCATTGGTGCCATCCATATCTGAGGCTGTAAGGTTCTGGCTAATTTTGAAATCAAGCATACCCATTTGTGTAGCCGTAATTTTGGACTGAGTTACATTTGAAAAAATGCAGCCAAATAATAATGATAAGACCTTTATCTTGTTCAGCATTTACCTAATCTATAAAATGGATTTTCAGTAATAAGTTTGTACCAGACTATTAAAGATACTGTAATAGTTACCTATAGGGTATTAGCTACTTGATAGTATTTGTCGATGAATTTTTGATTGAAGTTCGATGGATTGTTATAAAGACCAGAACTGTTAAGTCAACAGCCTAATGCATTACAAATTCCTGAAAGTTTTAAATAGGAGCCTTGAAGGTTTTAATTTCCAAAGCTCACTATTTTGAAACCAACTAACAACAATCAACTAACAACCAAATTATTGAGGAAGTGGATATCCGGGATTTTGGGTAAGCAATTTATCCAGTTTCAGATCATTTTGCGGGATCGGAAACAGGTAATCATTTGGTGTATAGTGTGACAGGTATTGAGGATATGGAGCTGACACCTTATCCAAAATCCGTTTTCGGGTAATGTCAGACCATCTGTCAGGCCACTCAAAGCATAATTCCCAGCTTCTTTCCTGAATCACTGCATCATCAAAAGCTTGTTTTCCCATGGCTGGTGTAAGTAATGGATGCCCTATGTTTGGCACATAACCATTTGCCCTGTCAATGACTTTGTTGACGGCATCGCAAGCAGCCTGGGTAGGAGCTCCTGTAGCCTGGTTTGCAGCCTCAGCATACATAAGCAATACATCTGCATACCTAAGTAATGGCATATTGTTTGCGCAGGTATTGTTCATGAAATCATTCGGATCTAAATAGAAGAAAAACTTTTTGCACCACGGATTTGGGTTTGCAAAATCAGTAGTATAACTCACCACACCTGGCGCACCTGTTAAATTTAAAAGCAAATAGGCATCTTTACGAGGTTGAGAAGGCCAATGATGTTCGAAGGCCGTATCAACTTTGCAGGCATCCCATCCTCCATCTAACCATTCTGCTGGAGCCCAGCCTCTTGCTGCGCTTGACTTGTCGGAGTACACTGAATTGAAAGCCCAAATCATTTCAGGAGAATAGGTATTAGCCGGAAGAAATACCTCGTTGCAATTGGTAGTTAAAGAATAAATACCTGAATTGATCACAGTCTGCGCTGCATCAGCTGCTTTTTGGTAATTTGTCGGATCGTTCAATGGATAGGTCGCCATAGTCAGATATACTTTGGCCAACATGGCATTTGCGGCACCACTGGTTTGTTTTCCGGGTGCTCCTGACCAAGACGCAGGAAGATTGGTAGCTGCAAATTGTAAATCACTGACAATTAATGCATATACGTCTTTAACAGGGGTACGAGCCACTAAAGCAGTAGGATCTGAATCTTCCGTAAACAATGGGATATCTCCAAACATTCTTGTTAAATAGAAATAATTAAATCCCCGTAAAAATTTCCCCTGAGCTTCCAACTCGGCAATTACTGCTGGCGTTTCCTTCACCATCCCTTTTTTGATAGATCCAAGGGCATTATTAATATTTACCAATGCCTGGTAATGAGCCAACCATAACATATCGCCAAGGTTTGCGGCGACCTGCAGGTTCCCTCCCAGTAATTGATCGTCGTTTATAAAAACAACATCCGGGGTACGATCGCCGGCAACACCATAACCATAATATTTACCCCAAAGAAAATTCATTGAGCCAGCGTACTCTGCTTCAATCTGTACCGCGGAAGTACCATAATTAGCATTGGTTATAGTGCTTTGAGGAATTACCTCTAATTTATGACATGATGTAGCCACTGTTATTGTAATTATCAGCAATATGCAGCCAATACTGTTTTTTATATTATTTCTCATAATAATTTTAATTAGAATGTTAGATTAATACCGAAAGTCATTGTCTTTGCAGTAGGATAATTATTATAATCTACACCTAACTGCGCGTCATTCCCGTTAAAAGAACTCACTTCCGGATCGAACCCAGTATATTTTGTAGCAGTCAGAAAATTGGTAGCGCTTACAAAAGCTTTAAACTTTAAAATTCCGTACCTTTCTGTCAAACTTCCTGGAAGGGTGTATCCAAGCGTAATATTCTTAACCCTGATATACGATGCATCTTCTACCCAACGTGATATACGCTGAGCATCGGAACTGTTACTAATCGTATTTGTACTAACCAGGTTTGGATAAGTAGCCCAGGTAGAAGCCTTAATATATGCCGGTATGTCCGTTTGATGAGTTGGTGTCCAGCTGTTTAATAAAGCTTTGCTAGTTCCTTCATATTGACTTTCTATACGAATTCGTCCCATGTTAAATACCTGATTCCCTTCACTTCCAGTGATGAAAACAGCAAGGTCGAAATTTCCATAGCTAAAGCGGTTGTTCCAACCCAAGGTAAACTTTGGCAGTGAATGACCAATTTTCACAATATCGTTTACATCTATTTTTCCATCTTTATTTGGATCGTCCCAATGCATCATTCCAGGTATTGCACCGAATACTGCCGCCTGTGCAGCCTCGTTGGTTTTCCAGGTACCCAAGGTTTTATAGCCATACATATCTCCGAAAGATCCGCCAACACGTAATTGCATAAATCCACCGCTTACGTCATACCCTCCATTAGTAGCAGTAAAATCCATTTCCGTTTTATCGCCCAGGTTTTTTATTATGTTTTTGTTGAATGAAATATTAAAATTAGTGTTCCACTTAAATTTACCTACAAAAGGATCTCCACCCATAGTAAATTCGTACCCTTTATTTTCGATAGAACCTACATTCGAAAGTAGTGTTTGAAATCCACTGTAGGTTGGTATAGCTTTACCTAATAATAAATCAGAGGTTAATTTATTATAATATTCGGCTGTCGCGGTTAATCGTCCTTTAAAGATGCTAAAATCTATTCCAACATTACTTTGTCTGGTACTTTCCCATTTAAGATTCGGATTAGCGCTGTTTGCCTGTATCATTCCCACACTGCTGTTCCCTGTTTGCGGACCCCCATTATACGGATAATTTGCATTGCCATAATTGTTACCACTCCAACTGTTGGTCATATTTGCCAATGTTTGATATGGAGAGATACCCTGATTACCTGTAACACCGAGACTACCTCTTAACTTAAGATCCGAGAATATATTTAAGCCCTTAATAAATGATTCCTGAGATGCACGCCATGCCACAGACATCGAAGGGAAATAACCCCATTTGTGTTTTGAGCCAAATACAGAGGATGCATCAGCCCGATAACTTACAGTTGCCAAATACCTATCGGCATATGAGTAATTTACCCGACCCAAATAGGAGCGGAGAACTCTTTCCGATAAAGGACTACTTCCGGAAACTGATGATGCCCCACCAAGAGCGTTCGCACCGGTCACGTCAACAGCAAAACCTTGCGCAATCAGATTAGTAGCCTGGCTTTTTGAATATTGATTTTCTGCAACGCCCGTAACAACCAAATGATGTTTAGCTCCAAACAGGCGATCATAAGTCAATATATTTGAATTTTCCAGGTTGTAATACAATGAATTAATATACGTCGCATAACCAACACCAATAGCACTTGCAAGACCTTGAGAGGTTTGGCCGTCATAATACGACTTATTCTTAACATTTGAAATATAGGCACCACCTACAATTTTAAAGGTCAGCCCTTTTAAAATTTTAAAAGTTAAATTAGTATTTATATTGTTTTGAACATTGCTGTTTGCAATTTTAGGTTCTATTGCTCCTGACAGCGGATTCCATGAATCAGTAGCGCCATATCCAACCGATGTATGACTGTAATTACCATTAGCATCATAAGGGCTAATGGTTGGGGCAAATACAAGTACTGAATTTAAAGGTGACCCTAACCATGCAACATTATCACCTACAGTTATAATATTGCCATTTTCAATGGCACCCGAATAATACAGATCGAAATGAACCACCTTGCTGATATCTGCGCCAAAATTGGCTCTAAGAGAATATCGCTTGTATTCAGAATTGACAACAAGACCTTGCTGATCAATATATCCGGCAGATACCAGGTAATTCATATTATCTGTTGCGCCACTAACTGTCAACTGATGGTTTTGCAAAGGAGCTGGTTTAAAAATTACACTTTGCCAATCGGTTCCACCGCTCCTATAGAATGCGGCAATTTGTGCATCTGTAAATACCGGAGGTGGAGTTCCTGATGCATCTTGTGTTGCCCGCTCCATATTTACAGTTTTTGCATAATCGCCGGCATTCATTAAATCCATTCTGTGTCGAACAGTTTGATTACTCATACTTAGACTATACTCAACTGTGGGTTTACCTTTTTTACCTTTTTTTGTGGTAATTAATACTACCCCATTAGCACCCTGAGATCCATATATAGCAGTTGCGGAAGCATCTTTGAGTATTTCAATCGATTCAACATCATTTGGATTTACAGAAGTTAAAGTTCCTCCTTGCAACCCGTCAATAACAATCAACGCTTCATTCCCACCATTTATAGAATTCATCCCACGGATACGAATGATAGGTTCTCCTCCTGGAGCACCAGATGGGTTTATAACCATAACTCCGGATACTTGTCCCTGTAATGCTTGCCCTACCTGTTGCACAGGCAACAAGGTGAGGTCTTTCCCTTTAACAGAACTAATTGCACCTGTAATATCACTTTTTTTCATTGCGCCATAACCAACTGCAACAACTTCATCTAATCCATAGGTTTCTTCCAACATGACTACATTAATCAGGACTTTACTCCCTAGAATAATCTCTTGTGGCTTCATCCCAATAAATGAAAAGGCAACTGCTTTTACTCCTAATGGCGCTGAGAGGGTAAATTTCCCGTCACCATCGGTAATTGTTCCTGTCGTGGTCCCTTTTACTACCACGGTGACGCCCGGAATTGGAAGCCCTTTGCTGTCTTTTACAGTACCAGAGATTTCTTTCTTTTGAGGTTGCTGAGAAGCTAATGCACTTGCTTTAGTTGTTGAACCATCCTTCTTAGCTATAACAATCTGGCGGTCAAAAACTTTAAAAGTGTTTTCAGACGATTTGAATACCTTTTCCAGGATTTCTTCGATTGTCTCGTTATTTGAGGAAACGGAAACTTCTTTGGTAAGGTCAACGATATTGTCGTAATAGACAAAGATAAACTCACTGTTCTCTTCAATCTTATCGAAAAGTTGCTTTACAGTGACATGCTCAAGATCCAACGTGAATCTGGTATTTTGTGAGTAGCTGGATTTAGCGGAGGCTGTTGCTAATGAAATAAGTAAAATAAGCGAACATAATTTCATAATTAGCATGAATTTTTTAAAGTTCCGGATATACGGAACCAATAACCCGAATTTTTGCATAAATTTGTGTGGTTTTAATTTGCGTTAAAAGATTTCGATTTTTTTTAAGTTAAAACTCCTGACAGGTTATACTGCAATATAGCCTGTCATTTTTTTGTCTGGTAGGTTACTTCATTGGCATTCAAGTTTAAATGGTTAATAATATTTCAGTATAAATTCACTCCTTTATTTTAAGAAATATCGAATTGTTGATAATCTCATATTTTAAAGGTGCAGTGGTACAAATCACCTTGAATATATCCTCATAGTTACTTTTAAGATCAAGTTTGCCAGTTAAAGTTACACTGCCTATAACTGGGTCGTTCCAATCAATCTTAATATTATAATATCTTGATAACTTTGTTATTATGAACTTAATTGGTTCTTTATTACATAATAGCCAGCCATCTTTCCATGAGATTGATTCCAATGCATTGATTTTATCGATGGTTGATTTTTGAGTTAGTTTTTCATAACTTAGAATTTGATTAGGTTTCATTATCCGACTTTCTGACGAGGTTAGTGCCTGAACAGCCCCTTCAACAAGTACAACTGAAACATGGTCGTCCTCCTTATAGGCAGAGATATCGAACTTTGTGCCCAGTACTTTTACTTTAATCTGATCCGTCACCACGTAGAAAGGTTTTGAAGAGTCATGAGCCACCTCAAGATATCCTTCACCTTCGATATATATCTCCCTGGTTTTTCCATGAAAAGCAACAGGATAGATAGCGCGGCTTCCCGAATTGAGCCAAAGTTTTGTCCCGTCAGCCAGTTCAACATTTGATCTCTTCCCGCGCGGAACAACCAACTGGTTCATTTGCAAATTCTCATCACTTTTTGAAAGCTCTTCAGTCTGGACTTGCTTCCCTGTTTTGGTTACTAGTTTTCCATCCTGATCATATTTTAGATCAACCTCTTTCGTTGTAAAGGTTTTTTGGGTATTATTAGCTAAAATAAGTTTTATGTCGTTATCCTGTTTAACATTTTTTGCAATCGACTGATAATTTATTGAATTTGCAATTTGAGGACTCCTTTGGGTCATTAGCCAACCAGAGATTCCAATAAAAAGAAGAAAACCGGCTGCAACCGACCATTTTTCAAGTTTGATCAATCTCCTATTTTCAGAAAATTTTGTATGTTCTATTTTGTTCCATAAAGAACTTACTTCAGCTTCAGTAAGTGATTGCTCATTTTTAACAAGCCCTTTGATCAGTATACGAGCATATTCGAGACATTTTTTTTGTGAGGGATTTTCGAGGAGAAAGGCATTCCAGTATTGATCTGAATCCTCGGATGGATTTAAAACCCATTTAACAAATTCAGGATTATGGATAAATTCAATCTGATTGTGTTCGTTTTGATGCTTCATGGAAATCATTTTCTCTTAAAAGGAGGAGAAGATGATTTTGTACTCACCAATCTTTACTTTTTTTAATAACTTTAGCGTAAATGCGACTAATCAAGTCATTAAAAATCGCTTTATCAATTGATAGATAAGCGATTAATTTGATTTATTTGAAAAATAAATTAGGATCTTAACCTATTAGGTTTTAATCGGGTAAAAAACAAGAACATGCTTTTGGGGAAACTTTCCCTAAGTTTTTCCAGGCCCCTAAACACCAGATTACGTGCTGACTGATAACTTAATTTCATTACTTTTCCCAGGTCCTCATAACTTAAGTCAGAAACAAACTTTAAATAGATGGCCTCTTTTTGTCGGGTGCTTAAACGAGACATTGCCTCATGTAATTGCTTAAATCGTAATTGCTCTGATTCGTTTTCTACCAGGTCATCTTCAGCAGATATCGTATAAGTAAAAATTAATTTTTCTATATCTATTGGGCCAAAGATTCCTCTTTTCTGTGTTGATTTAATTATCTTCCGCTTCAATGCTTTGAAAAGATAGAGCCTGATATTATTTGTTTTACCCAATCCAATGCGATACTTATTGAGATCAATAAAAATATCATGTATGCTATCTTTTATAAGTGCTTTATCATCAGTAAAATGACAACCAAATCGATATAATGCCTGGACATGATTCAGATAAATGACACGAAATGCGTCTTCTTTACCTTCAATAAAGTCATTCCACAATAAAGTATCTGAATTGATCTGATATTCTTTAGCCATTAATTTTGAACTAAAAGTTGTATACTAAATCTTTTCATTCCGTGAAATGGGCATTTAACTTTGATGCATAGAAATTGCATTCAGATTTAATTTTATTTGCTGTTCCTAAGTTTGGCCTAATTATTTGATCAAATAATTGTCAAAGATAGAATATATAAGATTCAAAGGTAAAAAATAAGAATATGCGAAATGCAATTATTTTGATCATTGGGGATGCATATGAATTTTATTAACCTTAATTGAAACTCGTATTCAGTTTTTGTGAACAAAAAAGGGAGCAAGCTCCCAATTTTCAAAGGTCAATCAACTTCGCGGACTTTAGTACCCTGTGTCCGGAAGCCAATTCATAACTTTTACGCGAGGTTTTAATGGATGCCATGTTTATCAGCGCCCATTCGGTTAAAGTGTGAAGATGGGGGAGCAGAGATTTCCCGGTGGAGGTCAATTCGTATTCGACTTTAGGGGGAATCTGCGCATAAACAGTCCGTTTAACCAGTCCGTCAGCTTCCAGGGACTTCAGGGTAACGGTAAGCATTTTCTGCGATATGTTAGTGATGTATCCGTTCAACTCATTAAATCGTAATACTCCGCCATCCTCAAGCACCATCAATACCAGTAATGACCATTTATCCCCGATTCGGTCCAGCACATTCCTGACCGGACACTCTTCGATAGTACCATATTTTTTTAATATATTTTCATCCATATCTTACTGGTTTATAACAATTCTAACCTTAGGGTAAGTTTAGTACGTAAATGAAAGTACTTGTTTTTAATAAATCCCCTTTCTATCTTTGACTAACCAAAAGTAAGTATAAAACTTTTAGTTAGCAATAAAATGGCGTTAGTTTCATATTAAAAATTTAAAACAAGAAATTTATCATGAAAATTGGAATTACAGGGGCGACCGGACAGCTTGGTCGCATGGTTGTTGCTAAATTGAAAGATAAGATCGGAACGGACACGATTGTTGCACTGGTGCGTTCAACTCAAAAAGGAGCGGAACTGGGTATCGAATGCCGCGAGTTTGATTACAATCATCAGGAAAATCCAGTCAATGCCCTGCAAGGGATTGATTACCTGTTGCTGATCTCTGGAAATGAGTTGGGACAACGTGCATCACAACATGCTAATGTTATCGAAACAGCAAAAAACGCAGGTGTTCGATGGATCATTTATACGAGCCTGCTTCATGCGGATCAATCCTCGCTGAGCCTTGCGCCGGAACACCTCGCGACCGAAACTTATTTGAAGAAATCAGGAATTCCCTTTACCATTTTGAGAAATGGATGGTACACCGAAAACTATACCGGTTCCGTGCAGGGTGCATTGGCCGGAGGAGCCTTCATCGGGAGCGCCGGTGAAGGAAAGATCTCATCGGCAGCCCGGGCCGACTTTGCTGAAGCCGCTGTCGCTGTACTGACCGGTGAAGGACACCTGGGAAAGACTTATGAACTGGCAGGGGATGACTCCTATACCCTCTCTGAGCTCGCCGCGGAGATTTCGAAACAATCGGGAAAGGATATCCCGTACAAGAACCTGCCAGAATCCGAATACGCAGCCATCCTCCTAAGTTTCGGAATACCTGAAGGATTTGCCAGGGCAATTGCCGGCTGGGACATAGGAGTATCTAAAGGCGATTTGCTGGATGAAGGCCAGCAGCTCTCAAAACTGATCGGCCGGTCAACGACTCCGCTGAAGCAGTCGGTTGCTGAGGCTTTAGGTGTACATTAAATATTTAATGATCAACTGCTGAAATCGTTTGCACCTTGCTGCGAGCCACATCAGGCTATTCTGTATCTTACCAGCCAGGAATAGTGTAATAAATGTAGTACAAATTTTAAAAGTGCCCGGAAGATATCATTTCGGGCACTTTTATTTGAGTAAAAATTGAGATTATTTAACACTCCTTGACTTTGTATAATTCTTTACAAAAATCATTCGCCAAATAGAAAATTTCAGTAGTTTTAGCTCCCATATAATAGTCAGGTTTTTTATTCTATATATTTGTATATTAGTCATTTAAATACAAACTAAGCATTGTTGTTTTCATAATATATCTGCTGCTTAATACATCGAACTCACATTAACTTATAATGAAAAAAATTATTTTATTATCATTACTGTTTCTGACGGTATACCCGGCAACCCTGTTAAAGGCACAAACGGATAAAAAATTAAAAGAGGATATTCGCAAAACCGGCTTTGTGCATAGCCCTTTGTCGCTGGACTACAGCAAGTCTTTCGAATCTTTTGGGTTGACCAAAAAAGTACTGCTGTCCGATTTACTTTGTGATATGGAAAATCTCGATGGCTGGTCACACAAAGGTATCGGGAGCCTGTCGCTAACCACCGAAAGAAACATATCGGGAAAACACAGCATGCATCTGGCTGCCCCTACAACAGTTCAGCAATTTTTAGGCTGGGGATTGGGGTTTGGCACATCCATGGCCAGTTTCGATGTTGGCGGGTCTAACTGGGAAAAATACAATCGGATTAAAGTGTACATCTACCCTGATTGCGAAGGTGCCCGCAGTATCTATCTCAATTTGTATGTGGAGAATGATGGTAAAATCAAGGTGCCTGATAAATATGGCCGCGAGGGTTATCATGAAATGAATTTAATAAACAGGCAGTGGAACGAATGTTTTGTTGAAATGTCGGAACTGGCCCGCGATAAAGTTACCAAACTGTCGTTTGCCATCGAGGTCTTCGGAAAAGAACGCACCATGGGCGATTCATTGAAATTTGATATCGATGCGGTAGCTCTCGAAAAGGTGGAAAATCCCGAATTGGTAAGTGGCTGGATGCCGGCACCAAACCGTATTATTTACTCTACCACAGGTTACGGAACAGAAAGTGAAAAATCGGCCATATTAACAGTTACAAACCATGATGGCCGTTTCCAGTTGGTGGACAATGTAACATCCGGGGTAGTTTACCAAGGAACCGTCAATAAGGTGAAAACCGGCATCGGAAATTTTGAGACCATCGATTTCAGCGATTTTAAGAAAGAGGGGCAATATTATCTTCGTGTTGGAAATATTGACACCAAACCATTCTATATCAATCCTAATATCTGGGATGACTCTGCCTGGCGGATGCTGAATTTTGTATTTTGCGAACGATGTGGATACCCTATTCCGGGAAAACACGGGGTTTGCCACACCGATTTGAACGGAATCCACAACGGAAAATTGTTTGCCTTGAACGGGGGCTGGCACGATGCCGCCGATATGTCACAACAGGTATTGCAATCGGGCGAACTCACTGTTTCGTTACTGGAAATGGCAAAAAATGCCAAAGAAAAGAACAACAGCGAGCTATATCACCGATTAATGGAAGAAGCCGAATGGGGCATCGATTTCATCCTTAAAACACGTTTTGGCGATGGTTACCGGGCACAAACCTGGGGTACCAATTTGTGGACTGATGGTTATATCGGTACGAAGGACGATTCTACCAGGCGGCGCAAAGTGCATGTTCATGACCGGGCTTTCGAAAACTTCCTTTTTGCAGGTATTGAGGCACAAGCTTCCATGGCGATTGAAAATGATCCTATGCTTAAAGAACATTTATGTAAGGTCGCTAAAGAGGACTACACTTTTGCCCGCAAGCGTTTCGATAAGCTGGGATTTGATGAACTTTCCGGCGGGGGCGGCGGCGATCATGCGGCAATGGCTTCAAACAGTCAGGTGATGGCCAACATTTCATTCAGCGCAAGTATGCTCTATCGTTTAACGGGAGATCTGTATTATGCCGATCAGGCTGCCAAAGCCATCCGGTATACACTCGATTGCCAGCGTACCGAACCGATTAACGATAAGGACAAGCTACGCGGCTTCTTTTACCGCGATCTGAATAAAAAGTCGATTGTTCATTTCACCCACCAGTCGCGCGACCAGGTGTACATGCAGGCGTTAACGGCACTTTGCGAAACACAGCCCGTCAATCCGGATTATAACCGATGGAAAGAAGCCATTGTCAGGTATGGCGGCTATTTGAAAACCATAATGCAATATGTTCAACCTTATGGAATGGCTCCCAGTGGTATTTATAACATCAATGAAATTAAGGATTCCCTGAATTTTTATAAAATACAGGTTGGTTTTTCCGGTGGGGGCGCAAAAGATTTTAAAGAACAGCTCGAAAACGGAGTGCGACTTGATAATGAGCACTATTTGCGAGTGTTCCCGGTGTGGTATTCTTTCAGAGGAAATGCCGCAGTGCATATGGCCACTGGAAAAGCAGCCGCCCTTTGCGGTAAATTTCTTCACGACAAGGAGTTGCTGAATATTGCCGAGCAACAATTATTCTGGATTGCAGGGAAAAATCCGTTCGGGCAATCGCTCATTTGGGGTGAAGGGTCTAATTACCCCCAACTCTATACCGCTTTGCCTGGCGAAACTGTTGGAGCCATTCCAGTTGGCATGGAATCGAAATCAAATGAAGATACCCCCTACTGGCCCCAGTTTAATACGGCAACTTATAAGGAAGTGTGGACCTCCTCAGCGTCGAAATGGCTCTCGCTGATTGCGGAATTCTGAAAATCAAAGGTGAATTAATTTCGAAAAGGGAGAATGAATATGCGCTATCGAAAATTTGGCAAAACGAATGAAATGGTTTCCATTCTCGGTTTCGGATGCATGCGGCTTCCACTTTTGCCTGGAGGTGATCCATCAAAAATTGATGAGGAATTGTCAATGAAACTTATCCGGTATGCCATTGATCAAGGGGTAAACTACATTGATACAGCCTATCCTTATCATGGTAAAGGGATGAGTTCGGCAGGACAAAGCGAACCTTTTGTTGGCAGGGTATTAAAAAACGGTTATCGGGAAAAGGTAAAGATCGCAACCAAACTTCCGAGTTGGCTGATTAAAACCCGGGCAGATATGGATAAGTATTTAAACGAACAATTGGAACGGCTTGAAACTGAAACGATCGACTTTTACCTGGTTCATGCTTTAAACAGTACTTTGTGGAAAAATGTTAAAGAAGCCGGTATCACTGAGTTTTTAGACCAGGCAATCCAGGATGGACGGATTAAACATGCCGGATTCTCATTCCATGACAATCAGGAGAATTTTAATGAGATAGCAGATGGATATGACTGGTCATTCTGTCAAATACAATACAATTATTTGGATGAGGAATTTCAGGCGGGAAAAAAAGGTCTGGAATATGCCGCAAGTAAGGGATTGGGATTAATCATTATGGAACCTCTCAGAGGTGGTAAGCTGGCTGCGAATCTTCCGGAAGCGGTTCAAAATGTTTTTGATAGTTCAGGTTCAAAAAGGACTCCTGCCGAATGGGCTTTGAGGTGGGTATGGGATCATCAGGAAGTATCTGTACTGTTAAGCGGTATGAACTCAATGGAACAGGTAGTTGAGAATATAGAAATAGCTCAGACTGCCACAGAAGACTCTTTTAACAGCAGAGAGAACCAGATCATTGAAGAGGTTCGGAATATTTACAGGCAAAGGATAAAAGTGGATTGTACAGCATGTAACTATTGTATGCCGTGCCCGACGGGTGTAAATATTCCCGGTTGTTTTACTTTTTATAACAACTATTCTATGTTTGGCAAGGAAGAAATGTATCACCGTATGCTGCAGCCAGAACAAAGGGCGTCCGGTTGCATCGAATGCGGCCAGTGCGAAAACCATTGCCCCCAGTCTATCGCGATTATCGGGGAGTTGAAAAATGTGATGGCCATTTTTGAACCCGTCTGAGAACAGTTATAAATTGGAAAATTTAGCCGGCTAAGCCATCATAGTTTGGTTAAGCCAATTCGATAAGGGTAATTTCCGGCAACATACCCAGACGCCCTTGATAGCCAATGAAGCCATAGCCCCGATTGACATAAAGGTATTGGTTTTCATCCTGATACATTCCTGCCCACTGTTTATAAACATATTGAACAGGACTCCATTTAAATCCCGGAATATCAATACCAAATTGCATGCCGTGCGTATGGCCACTCAAGGTTAATGCAATATCCCGGTAATCTTTCCGGACTTCAGCTTCCCAATGCGAAGGATCGTGACTCAGCAGTATCTTTGTCACTACATCAGTATTCTCCAGACCTGTAACGGCTTTTTTCATATCCCCGTATTTGGCAAACCTTCCGGCTCCCCAATTTTCAATTCCAATAAGTGCAATTTGCTGCTTGTTCCGTTTCAGTAACACATGTTCATTTAAAAGCAATCTCCATCCCATATCAGCATGATGTTGCCAAAGCCTTTCCAGGTTCTCCCTTTTTGCTTCTTCTGACGGCCACGAAACATAGTCGCCATAATCGTGGTTTCCCAGAACAGAATAAACACCCATCGGAGCTTTTAATCTACTGAATATCTCCAGATAAGGAACAATTTCCTCAGCCCGTTCATTGACAAGGTCACCCGTGAATAAAATCAGGTCAGGCTTTTCATTCATTATCGCCTGCACACCCTTTGCTACAGCAGTTGGATCATCAAAACTCCCGCAATGAATATCTGATATTTGAATGATCCGAAGTCCCTTAAATTCTTCCGGCAAATTCTTTAATGATACCTTCACCCGGATAAGCTGGTATCGATACCGGTTACTTATTCCGTAAACCAGACCCGCTGACAACACCCCTCCTATTAACAACGCCATTTGTGAGATAAAAGTATACCGGCCGATAAACCGGGAACCTTCAGGCGGAATGCCTAATGGATGATTTTTAAATGAAAAAAGAAAGCTAACCAGATTGGGAATGATCATAAGAATATCAGCCGATAACATAATTACTCCAACAAGTAGTTTACCAATAAATATGACAATAAAAATATTCACAAGATATTTTAAAGAAATCGATGGCCAAACGCTCCTTCCATAATGGGGGAAAGCATAAAGACTCCACAAGGCTGACAGCGATAAAATCAAATATAGCAAAAACAACCACCCGTGAAAATTGCCATTTGTATGCCGTATAACATTGCGTACGGCAATAAATGAATAATATTCAACGATAACTACAAAAAAACCAAAAATCAAAAGTTGTTTACTAATCATGTTTCTGTTTTCATTTCGGGTTCAATCAATTCCATAATTTTCTCGTTTTACTCGAGTTGCAGATAAACACGCCTTTCAAGGAAGCTTCAACATTAACAAACCGGCCATGGAAATGGTTGTCTTAACTGAAAGAAAAGGCAAGTTGCAGATATATTAGTTGAAAACACGACCTGATTTTGCAACTAAGTAATAGGAATAATTTAATCTTTTCCTGTAATTCAGAGGACCGCATAAAGGCGCATTTATAGTTTCAGCGATAAATACAGGCTACTTCAAGAATGCCTTAAACCATAAACCTGAATCTTTAATTGTTCGTTTCAAGGTATTAAAATCAACATAAACTAATCCAAACCGAGTTCTGAATCCTTTGTCCCATTCGAAATTATCAGTTAATGACCACACAAGGTACCCATTTACATTTACCCCTTCATTTTTTGCTTTCAACAGGGCTGCCAGATGATCTTTAAAGTAAGCGATACGTACCTGATCGTGAACTTCTCCGTTTTCAAGCTTATCTACGACACAAGTTCCATTTTCTGTAACAATGATGTTTTTTATACCACTGTATTTACTGAATTTTTTTAGTATAGAATACAACCCATCAGGATAAATCTCAACATCAAGCTCACTGGCAGGCACGCCTCGTTTGGATGCAGGGACCTGGTTTGCACGAACTCCGGGAATCATAGACTTTTTTGCAATAGTCCTGAAATAATACTGAACACCAATAAAGTCAAAATCGAACGCCATTCGTTCCTCATCGCCTGGCTCAAACAAGTTTCGCATTTTCTTTAATATTGGAAGAGTATCTTCTGGATAACCAAGCCCCAGAGTTGGTTCAATAAAGAGCCTGTTGATGAGAGCATCCAGCCTTTTTGCAGCTTCAATATTTTTCTTCTGATAATCAACAGGCTCAATCCAGCTAGTTACAAAAGCCGTTCCGATATTTGCTCCCGGAACATTTTTACGAATAATCCGGCCTCCTTCAGCATTGCACAACACGGAATAGTGGACAGATTTCATGAATGCATTGAGGTTCTTTCTTCCCGGCGCAAAATGTCCCTGCATATAACCCATACCTGTGTACGAAAGCTGTTCGTTGATAACCATCCAGTTTTTTACTTTGTTCGCATATTCACGTGTTACAACTTCCACAAACTCCGAAAACCAAACGATAATTTGGCGATTGGCCCATCCGCCTTGAGTCTCCAATACCTGTGGCATATCCCAGTGGTAAATCATAACCCAAGGTTCAATGTTTTCCGAAATGCATTTATCAATAACTTTGTGATAAAATCCGAGACCGTTGCGGTTAACTTCCCCTGTTCCGTTTGGTATAATTCGTGGCCAGGAAAGCGAAAACCGAAACACTTTAAAGTTCATCTTCTTGATCAACTCGATATCTTCAGCAAATCGGTGATAGAAATCTGTCGTAGTATCCGCACTTTCACCTCGTTCAATTTTGCCATGAATACGAGAAAAATGGTCCCAGTTAGACTCACTTTTGCCATCGACATTCCAGGCGCCTTCAGTTTGGTATGAAGCTGCAGCAACTCCCCATTTAAATTCAGGTCCAAAATCAGATTTTGTAAATTCAGATTTTGATTGAGAGAAAGTCAAATGGATAGCTTTAATTGAATTGTTCAAAAACAACAACCCAGTGCCTGTCAGACCTGATTTAATGATCCAATCTCTTCTGTTCATATTTTTGTCGCAATGTCAATTTCTAACGATAGGTTATCTGTATAGAACTAAGTATGTGAGGGTTGTTATTTGATCGATTGGATTTCCAGGAGCACCTGGCTATCAGAATTAATTAATCTGACTTAAAATATTTTCAGATATGAGCAACTGATCTGAGAAACAGTTTAAATACTGCCAGCAATTCATACAGTTGAAAAAAAAATGAAATATCAAATAATTATTCACACTCAAAGAAACCAAACTAGTTAGTTTTATTGAAACCTGAAGATTACCTAATATATATGGTGTCTGACCAGAAAAAAATGACTGAAACGATTGAAAAAACAATTATTAAAACCTCCCTTAAGTTAATTCAACCATTTTGCTATCTTAGATCAATCCAATAAAGCCGAAGAAAATTGGTAAATTAATCCAACAGATCACCCAAACCAGTCATCCTGAAGATATTCTCAACATCAGTACTGGAACTTTCGATTTTCAGCATATAACCCTGTCTTTTGACATCCTTTACAGCCATCAAAACCATCCTGATTCCAAGCGATCCGATAAATTTCACTTCCGAAAAATCGAGTATTACATTTGCCTCCAGGCCATTCAGCAGGGCAAAAAATTTCACCTCGATGTTGGAGACATTGGAGCTGTCCAGCCTCCCTGAAAAAGCAATTTTCAATAATGATTCATCAGATTGAATAACTTTCATATAAATTATAGTTTAAATTTTAGAACCTAAAGTCTTGCTTGTTGGTAATTGGGTGGAGAGAGTGTTAGTTGATAACCATGATCCCAATTATTATTTTGCAAAACGCGTTGTACGTTGATTTCAAATATCTTGCGAATAATAATACGGGTCAGATCCGGGTAATTAACCTTAACCTTCTCATCTGAAGCAAGCCAGTTAGCTATCTTTTTAAGATGTTTTTGTTTCAAATTTGGAATAACTGGTACACCCATTAATTTCAAAGCAGCGGCATTGCATTGTTGTTCATACTGCCCCTTCATGGGAATCACCATGAGTTTTTTATTTAAGTAAAGTGCTTCCGCCGGTGTTTCAAATCCGGCTCCACATAAAATACCTTTCGATTTAGCCATATCGGCTACAAATTCATCATTTGTAATCGGCTTGACAAAAACATTGCCAACCTGATAGGCTTTATCTATATGTTTGGAAAATATATGCCAGTTACTATCCTCAAAATTGGAAAGCTTTTTCACTAAACGTTCGTCATCATACGCGGGCAGGTAAACAGTGTAATAATCTTGTTCTTCTATTTCGCATTTTCTCACCTGACTCCTGATAACCGGAGTAAATATATTTTCGTTGTAAGGCTGAAAATGAAAGCCGATATGCATCATTGCCGGAGCATAATTTCTTAGAATAAACCTGCCAAAATGATCTTTCTCTTTAGGGAAAGGGATACTTGGACTTAGCAATGATCCCTGATGACTTAGCCCAATACAGGGAACCTTCTTTTTAATGCAGGCCCAGGCTGAAACCGGCTCAAAATCATTGATCACAAAATCGTAGTCTTCAACAGGAAGTTGCGCTATTTCACGTTTCAGATTTGTGTAATTAGCATTGATGTAGGTATTCCACATGTCTATTCCGCCATTTTTGCCAAACCAAAAACTTAAACCCTTAAACCGGTATTTAACCGGAACACCAAGTTCAACATCACATTGTGTTCCACTGACCAGAATGTCACATTGGCAGTAATCCTGCAGGTAAGGAATAATCTCTCTTGCACGACTGATATGGCCGTTTCCGGTTCCCTGAATGGCATATAAGATCTTCATTTTCGAAATTTTTAGTTTATCGTTACTGTCATCCTTTCGTAAAAAGACTCAAATCAAAATATATTCACAAAGAAATACATCAGAGTCTATCTGGTCATTATTTGCGGCTGGCAATTGGCGAATTGCGGTTAAATAAAATTTCAGTTGCACCTAGCTGATTCACTTAACATTGATTGGATAAAGGAGAAATAATCCGGAAATACAGCTACAAGAAGCAATTTGCCAATTGCATACCCATCAATATTCAATTCGACTATACCAACCAACTCTAATTCAGATAATTCTTTTAGAATTGCAGCCTAATTATGAAATTCAACCAACATATTATTAAACAACTCTTTAACCTTTGAATCGACCATCTTTTCATGTTCTGCAACGACCATTTCCGTCTGTTCAACAAAATCATTCCGGTAATTAAAAATCCGCCATTCTCCCAGATTGTACTCCAGAGAAGTAAGATTTTCAATCCAGTCTCCCGAATTCAGATAATTCACTGTGTGATTTTCAACCTGAATCGCCCTCATTTCCGGTTTATGAATATGGCCGCAAACTACTGTGTCAATCCCTTTCCGTGCTGCCACAGCTGCAACGGTATCTTCAAAGGCGTTGATATATTTCACAGCACCCTTGACCGATTCCTTAATCTTTTTAGAGAATGAGGTAGGTTTTAAATTGAGATCGAGCATACGTACCAACCAATTCACAGCTGTATTTAGCCAAACTAAAAAATCATATCCAATTGCCCCCAATTTGGAAAGCCACCTGGAATGCTGCATCACAACATCAAATACATCGCCGTGAAAAATCCATACCGACTGACCATCAAGTTCGAGTTTCAGGTCATTAAGAATCTTAAGCCTGCCAATTTTCATCCCGGTAAACCTGCGAAACATTTCATCATGATTTCCGGTAATGTAATATACTGTACACCGGTCTGAAGAGAGGCCAATCAGGTGTTTGATCACCTTAAGGTGGGATTTTGGAAAATAACGCTTTTTAAATTGCCAGATATCAATAATATCACCATTTAAAATCAGTGTCTTAGGTTTGATACTTTTCAGGTACTTTAACAATTCACCTGCCTGACTTCCTGCCGTTCCCAGATGAACATCTGAAATTACTACCAATTCAACTACCCGCTTTTCGTCCATTTAGTCGTTAATTTTTCAACGGCTAAGAAACTGATTACGAATTACGGATTGGTTACAAAAACATTAAGTCTTGATTACAATTTCAAATTAGTCTTCAAAAGCCCGGGCAAAATATCCGTAGACTGGTCCTCCTTCATTTTTGTGCCCGAAACACATTGTTTAGCGGAGTAAGATAGAAATTGATCCTTTGGTTATCATGTACTTTCCCATTCTTAAAGTGATTATGAAAATGGTATCATATTCAATCACGATAAGTTACTTAATTTTTTATTTGGCTAACTGTATGATAATATCAAAGATTCCATCGGGTGAACTACCGCGTCCATTGTTCTTATGTCTGCATTGGCAGGTGGTTTAACTCGATTTGCCCAAATCAGTGGAATTAGCGAGGGTTTTGTAGTTACCCTGAAATAGTTCTGAATTGTAATAAAATCAAAGCCAAATTTTAAAATCAACTGATCTTAAGGACTATACACTGATCAAGTTGACTTTACAGCAGGGGAATATCGTGAGGAAGCAGAAAAAAAGACTTAGTTAATTTTTTGGTCTTGTTTTATATCTTCATTCGCTTTTGCGACAATTGAATCGCCAGCTTTTATATTCCCGAAAATCTCGATTATTCCCTTATTTTCATTGGCTGAAGTCACATCAATAAGTTTTGCTTTTTGATCTTCAACCTTAATTACGTATTTCTTTTCCGTGGAGGTGATTACTGCAGACTGAGGAACAACGCAGGCATTTTGATGTCCTTTCAGGGTAAGGAGGATCTCGGCATACATTCCAGGCATTAAGACCTTATCGGTATTGGTTACATCGATTTCCACAATTTCACTCCTGAATTTTTCATCAAGACTGTTTGCCTGCCGAGCGACGACCCCGGTAAAAGATTTTCCGGGCACCGCATCGCTGATGAAGGAAATTTCCTGTCCCGTTTTTAGCTGTGTCACAAATGTTTCAGGTACATTTACCTGTAATCTCAATTTGGCTACCTCCTGTAATTCCAGCATCGGTTTTCCGTCAGATTTACTTCCAACCACTACCAGCGCTCCCGGGTGGATGTTCCTTTGGGTAATCGTTCCGTCGAATGGGGCTCTGACGATCAGATAAGCCTTGATCGATTCCTTGGCCATCCAGCTTGCTTTCATACTGTTGCACATCGCACTGTCAGATTGCATTTTTGAGTGTGCATACTGCAGATCATTAGGCGAGACCGCACCTTGTGTTTCAGCAGTTTTTAATAATCTGGAATATTGATCTTTGCGTTCATTATAAGAAGAAAGGGCATCGAAATATTTTTCATGTGCAGCAATATCATCCTGTTCAATATCCGGGGCTTCAAGCTCCATCAATATCTGTCCTTTTTTGACTTCTGTTCCTACATCAACGGGAATTTTTTTAACATATCCGGTTATACGGGGATAGATGCTTACCGCCTCGAACGGGAGAAGCTGAGCGGGTAACCGTAAGGTAGTTTCAATGGCTTCTTGCTTTGGGCTAACCAATTGATATTTTAAAGCTTCTGCTTTTTTCCCTTTAGCGGCTGTTTCACTTCTTGAACAGGATTCCCCTAATGATAATAAAAGACAGGCAGTTCCAATTCCAATGAATAATTTTTTCATTTTGTGCTTGATCTGTTTCTAATTTAATTTTTCAGGTAATAAAGAAGGATCTTCGAAAGATGCTTTTTGCTGAATCAGGGAGTAAAACATAGGTACGACAAATAATGCGGCCAGGGTAGAGGCGATTAAGCCGCCAATTACGGCCCTTCCCAATGGTGCAGTTTGATCTCCCGCTTCGCCAAAACCACTGGCCATTGGGACCATCCCTGCAATCATGGCCAGACTTGTCATTAATATCGGGCGCAACCTGACTGAGGCGCTCACTTTTGCAGCCTCCAACGCATTCCTGTATTTGGGACGTAGGGTTTCGGCGTTGGTAACAATCAGTATGGAGTTTGCCACCGACACCCCTACAGCCATTATTATTCCCATATAGGATTGAAGATTCAATGTCGAACCTGTTATCAGCAACATTAACAAAGAGCCGAATAATACTGCCGGAGTCGTGGATAATACGACAAAAGAAAGCTTAAACGACTGGTAATTAGCTGCAAGTAACAGCAAGATAACTATTAAAGCGGTTAATAGGCCCAATTGCAGACTGGAAAAAGTTTCCAACAATAAACTGGACATCCCTTTGACTTCCGTTTTCAGACCGGCCGGCAATTCACCCAACTCGTCGATTGATTTCTGGACAGCGTCTGTAGCCCTACCCAGATCTTTATTGTTGATATTGGCACTAACTGTTACAAAACGTCTTGGTCCTGAGCGGTCATATTCACCGGGCACGGTATCGACAGAAAAAGAAGCCACATCGGATAAAAATGGCCGTGACATCCCTTTGACCAGAGGTATCGATTTTACCTGGCTCATGTCGTTCATCATGTATTCAGGTACCGCTATCTGGGTCTGGTAGGTGTATGAATTTTTGTCGTCCAGCCATAGATTTTTATCGGTAAACCGGCTGGAGGAGGTCGCATCGGTAACAGAACGGGCTACATCCGAAACATTCAGACCCATCTGAGCAATCTTTAAACGGTCAAGGTTGATGCGGATCATCGGGAACTTCAGGGGTTGCTGTATCTGTACGTCACGCAGGAAAGGAATTGCGGTCATTTTATTCATCAGTTTACCCGCATAACTCTCAATATCGGTCATGTTTTTCCCGGCTACCCGGATTTCAATCGGAGTAGATGAACCCTGGCTCATAATCTTCTCTGTAAGTTCGATGGGTTCAAAGCTGAGCCCCATTCCGGGATATCTATTGTGAATATTGAACCTTAACTTTTCCTTTAACTCATCAAGGTTGACTTTATAATCTTCATCCAGTCCCACCTGTATAACGGCTTCATGAGTTCCGCTGTTAAACACAAACAGGTTACTGGTCGGAAAACTGCTTGGAATAAGTCCTACATAGGCAGAGCTTATCGACACATGGTTTTCAACAGTTGAATCAATGATCGCCAGCACCTTATGCACTGCCTCTTCAGTCCGTTCGAGCCTTGTGCCGTCTTTCTCCCGGATACGCAACTGGAACTGACCTGAATTTACCTTCGGCAGCATATCCTTGCCAATCCAGTAAAAACAAAGGCCGGTTGCAAGAAGTGAGGCGAGAAAATATATAAAAACGTATTTCTTTCTTTTCCTGAAGAGTTTTTCCAGCCGTTTTAGAAAGGTGATTTTTACCCGCTCGAAAAAATCATTTTTTTCAGGATTAACCAATTCCTCTTTTAAATGATATTTGATCTCGCTCACTTCATTCTTATCGAGTGCAAGCCCGGCATGGGCATGTTCCTTCCCGTGTTTATAGGCAAAATCTTCGGTCTTCAAAAGCCAGTTTGAAAGAACAGGGACCAGCATCTGGGCTGCGAAGTAGGAGATGATCATTGCAAAGCCAATGGATAATGACAAGGGCAGGAACATCGCCTTAGGAACTCCGTGCATTACGAAGGAGGGTGCAAATACCGCCAATATGGAGAGCAGAATAAGCAATAAGGGGAATGATATCTCTTTGCATGCATCATAAATGGCCTGCCGCTTACTTTTACGCATCTCCAGGTGTTGGTGGATATTTTCAATGGTTACCGTTGCCTGGTCCACGAGAATACCGATAGACAGGGCTAACCCGCTTAATGTCATTAGATTGATAATCTGACCTGCCAGTTTCAGGAATAGGATAGCGCTGATCACCGAGATCGGGATGGTAATAGCCACAATGAGTGAACTCCGCCAATCGCGTAAAAAGAGAAGCACCATCAGAGCGGTTAACAGAGCTCCCAGTGCCCCTTCGGTAACCAAACTTTTCACGGCGTTGATTACAAAAACCGACTGGTCAAATTCGTAGGAGACTTTTACTTCATCCGGTAAGAGTCCCTTCATTTCATCGAGATGGTCCTTCAATCCATTAACAACCTCAAGAGTTGATGCATCCGCTGTTTTAACGACAGGCATATAAACTGAACGTTTCCCGTTTACGAGCGCATAACCAACAGTAATATCGGCGGCATCAGAAACTCTGGCAACATCACTTAGAAAAACAGTTGAAGATCCGTTGGTTACGATGGGGATTTTCGCAAAATCCTCCACACTTTTCTCCAGAGAATTGTTACTGACAATGAACATCGTATTCCCAAACCGGACATTCCCCGACGGTGTAATCACGTTGTTCTTGGCTACTGCCAACACCACCTCGTCTGGGGTAATATTATAGCTGCGTAGTTTTTGCGGGTCGATATTCATCACCAGCGTTCGCGCATTGGCACCCATAGGCGGCGGAGCCGAAAGTCCCGGAACCGTTGCAAACATCGGTCTTATCCGGGTTGCCGCAAGGTCGTAGATCTCCTTCAGAGAGCGGGTCTTACTACTGAACACCAATTCTCCTACCGGCAATGAGGAGGAGTCAAAACGAAATACCTGAGGAGGAACCGCTCCGGGCGGGAAAAAGTTCATTGCCCGGCTTACCTGCAAAGCAACCTCCGCCGAAGATTCAGCCATATCGGTATTTTCGTAGAAGGTAAGTTTTAACATCGTCAACCCCTGGATATTTTTACTTTGGATGTTCTTTATTCCGGTGATGTACAGGAACTGGTCGGCCATTCGTGTGGCGAAAAAACCTTCCATCTGCTGAGCAGACATTCCGCCGTAAGGTTCAAAAACATATATGGTGGGGGAATTTAATTTAGGGAAAATGTCAATAGGAATCGAAAAGATTGACATAATGGCAAATAATAACATACCCAGGAATAAGACAATTGTAGTGATCGGTCTTTTAAGCGCAAAATCAACCATTCTGGTAATTTATTAAAAATGACTTATAAATGAGTTTAAAGTATTATTTGTAACTGCTTTTTGTAAAAGGTTATTCAGCAATTCTGACCTGGCTTCTATTTCATCGGTTTCCGCACTGAAAAGCAGGTAGGAAACATTGGTAAGTTCAACAATAGTTGCCAATCCCGAATTGTACTGGGCCAGCTTTTGAGCAAAAGCATCCTGCGACGCTTTTAAAAGAACCGGGATCTCCCTGATCTTGTCGAGTGAAGCCTGAATCGCGATGTCTGACTGGTCCAGCTGGGTCGAAAGGAGAGACTTTTGTTCTGACAATTCCTCTCTGACCGCTTCAGTCTGAAAATATTGCTGGTTCGTTTTATCCTTTCGGTGCACAATATCCACAATATTATAGGTCAATGCCAATCCTACCATATAATTATACCGGCTGTAGTCGAACCCCGAAGAGAAATTACCATACACATCTTTTGAAGAGATAGAGGAACCTCTTGTCCAGGCGGCTCCCAAAACAGATATTTTCGGAAGAAAACTTTTTTTGATCAGTTTTTCCTGTGAAAGCGAATAGTTCCACCTGCTTTTGTAATAGTTTAAGAGTGGATTTCCCAGACTTATGGTGTCGCCCGAAACAAGCATCTGCAGCTGGCTGATCGCCGAAACCGGCAGATGATAGAAATTGGTATCGACATTGAAAGAGGTGCTTCTAAGACCGGTAAACATTACAAATTCCGATTTCAGCTGTTTTAATAATAGCTGTGTCCTGATATATTGAATCTTGGCTTTGGATACTTCTGCATTAGCCACGGATAAATCTACCCCGGCCTTCATGCCGCTGCTGGTATAAGCCTTGATATATTCGTAAAGAAGATGGTACCGGTCAATGTTTTTCTGCTGGATAGTTGACAGCAGGTTGTATTTCAACATGTCGAAATAGAGTTGAGTAACATGATACTGCACCCAGTACTCCGTTTTCCGGTAATCTGCCACGGCCTCTTTACTCAGGGCTTTGGCTGATTCGACACGGGCATGGTTTAAACCGAATGTAGCCAGTTCAAATTCGGAATACCCGACGGCTACGTTCCCAGAAGAGATGTCTGAATTATTGGAGCCCCTTATTCCACCTGATGTTGAAGGGACTATTCCCATCGGGAAGTACGATCCGCCGATGCTGTTGGCAGTTCCCACATCAAGCTGATCACTCACTTTTAAGGAGGGTAAGGCCTGGTGTTTTGCATCGGAGATTGCATAATCTGCACTTTTGATCTGCATTTGTTTGACCCTGAGACCCGGATAATTTTTCCCGACCGAATCAATTGCCTGTTTCAGGCTTATAACAGGCAATGTCTGTGAAAAGGAAGTTGAGAATATTCCGGATAGCAAAAGAGAAAACGCGATCCGAATGAATAGAATTCTTTGAAACATATTTTTGCCTTAATTTAGTATAAATGAACAGGCTCTGTTAATAACAAGCCACAGCTAGATTTGTTCGGCAAATTAGAATTAATTCATGAATCTGTTAAGGTTTTGATAATATTATAAAATAAAGAATCTGATTATATGGTACAGTGTGCAGGCCAGGCTGATGTTTATATTGCGACGGAGATATTCTTGAAATTATTTCTAATTCTATACTGCGGAATATGAGACATTTAAATTTATACTCTCAATGAGGCTTGAGGTGGTCAATTTAATCTGTAAGTCCACATGAATAAATTAATTGAAATGCCACCCTTCATTAATAAAATCATTTGATCCTAAT
>Ga0364881_10346_pt1 | contig 28895 bp, 18 predicted proteins | sample ExccelJu500001D4_5_FD_206923 | JGI IMG/M metagenome (GOLD analysis project Ga0364881, IMG submission 206923) | Enriched cells from Trout Bog Lake Hypolimnion, Wisconsin, USA - BchlTB.July30.5000.01.D4 | ecosystem: Environmental > Aquatic > Freshwater > Lake > Hypolimnion/Profundal zone | place...
AATGGCGGAGTAAGTAATTTCTCGGCTGAGTACAATATGCACAATTGGTCTCCTTATTCTGACTGGGATAGCCAGGGTGCTTTCGGATTTGGAGCATTCGTAAAAAAGAATTTCTCGCATGTAATTGCTCTGGAATTTGGTTGGAACAATAATACGCTTAAGGGTAATGTTTATCATGGATTTGGTCCTGTCTACCACCCTTCTTCTGTTTACAATACATCAACCAATGAGTTTGATCTGAATTCAGTATGGAACATTAATAACTTACTTGCAAAGAACAAATTTGACAGAAGATTTTATTTGTTTGCAAAGGTAGGGGTTGGTGCAACCGCAATAAATAACAAACAGGCAGCAAATTATAGTGGTAGTTCGACAGTGTTTACTTTACCTGTAGGTGGTGGACTCGGTATTAAACTTAGTGACAAGGTCAGAATTAATTTAGGTACCCAATGGAGCTGGATGCCTACAGACAGGCTTAACGGAGTAGCTGGTGAAAATTTAGTGCCTTCGAGTTCATCTGTTTCTGGAGCTAAACTTTATACCTATGCTGGTATATCCATTATGTTAGGGAAAAAGAAAAAACCAGCACCGGTAGTTGAGCCACCAAAACCACAACCAAAACCTGAACCAAAACCTGAACCAAAGCCGGAACCAAAACCAGTTGTTAAGGTGGAGAAACCTGCGGTTATTGGGAATGCTTACAAAGTATACTTTGCATTTGACAAATGGAATCTTGATGCTAAAGCAACAGCTGATCTTGATCGTCTGGCCAAGGATATGAATGAAAATCCAACGGTAAATGTAAGCCTTAAATCGCATACCGATAGCAGAGGTCCTGCCAGCTACAATATGAAACTTTCTGAAAAACGAGGTAAATCAGTTATTGATTACCTGGTGAGCAAGGGAATCAGCACTTCAAGGATTAATGCTCAGGCATTTGGTGAAACTCAACCAGTAAATAAATGTAAAGACGGTGTTCCTTGCACAAAAGCTGAATATGCACTTAACCGCAGAACAGAAACGATTATAATTGAATAATTAGTTTTGTTCACCTGATTAAGGGTGAATCCATAAATAAAATAGAAGAGAGATTGTCATTGAGTGATAATCTCTCTTTTTTAATGTGCAATTGTTTGGATTTGAATCATTAGGGTATGATAAGAATAGGCTTGTTGTCAGATACGCATGGATATTTGGATGAACGGATTCTGACATATTTGGGGGAATGTGATGAAATCTGGCATGCAGGCGATATTGGAAATTTTGAAACAGCTCAACAGCTCTCAGTTTTAAAACCGTTGAGAGCCGTTTCCGGAAATATTGATGGAACCGAATTGCGTCAGGATTATCCGTTAAGACTCAGGTTTAAGTGTGAAGAGGTTGAAGTCCTAATCATTCATATTGGCGGATATCCCGGACATTATACAACTGAGGCTCTTAGAGAGATCATTTCGTCAACTCCGAAATTGTTTATTTCAGGACATTCCCATATTCTAAAAGTGATTTATGACCAGAAATATCAATTATTGCATATCAATCCGGGTGCCGCCGGAATTCAGGGATTTCATCAGATCAGGACTTTAGTCCGCTTTACTATTGATAAGCAAATGATAAAGGATCTGGAAGTGATTGAACTTGGCCGGAAAGGGATTATTTCCATGTAAATACTGCTGCAACCCACTTGTCAATTTCTGAAAATCGTAAAAATCGCATTCCAAGTTCATCAGCCCGAGCTTTGATCGCTCCCAGGTCAGCCAGGTAGAATCCACTCACAATTAATTCTCCATCTTTTTCCAAAGCCTTAGAATACAGGTGCATATCATTTAAAAGTATATTCCGTTGGATATTGGCATAGATATAGTCAAATTTCATTGCCGGTATAACTTCTGCACCACCTTGAATAATTTCAAGATTTGAAATCTTATTAATCGCAACGTTTTCAACTGAACTGTTGATTGCCCACTGATCGATGTCTATTCCTATAACCTTTGCTGCCCTCTTTTTTGCAGTAAGAATACTCAGAATTCCTGTTCCGCAACCCATATCAAGTACTGTTTTTCCAAACAGGTTTTGATTTAAAATTTCAGAAATCATCAGAATGGTCGTTTCATGATTGCCTGTTCCAAAGGCCATATTCGGTTCAATAACGACTTCATATTCTGCAATTGGATAATTGACGTGAAATGGAGCCCTGATTACGCACCTGTTAGCAATAACTAACGGCTGGAAATAATTTTTCTCCCACACTTCGTTCCAATTTTGGTCTGGTATGATTTCATGGGTAAAAGAGACCCTAAAATTCTGAAATTCAAATGGTGAGAGATGTAAAAGCGCTTCTTCTGAAAAATCGGAAGCTATGATATAAGCTTCCAGACATTCCGGTGTTTCAGTAAAACTTTCATAACCAATATTCCCTAAATCTGCAACCAAAATCTCACGATTTATCTCGGTGTCCGGGTGTAAGATGCAACTAGTTTTCAGGTATTCCATTTCAGTTTATATTAATACGATATTCTAAAAGCAAGGTTTATCCCGATATTGCTAAATTTACCATCATCAAAGCCAACATGGGTTCCTATATTTGCTGATAATAATACTTCAAGAAGGGTATACCCAACTTCTACATAGTTACGGGTTACCGGTGAGGAATAGAAACTGAACCAAACCATTTCACGCCATAGGGTATTACTTAGGCCAGGCAGGTATTTAAGAGCAATATAAGGAGCCCTTACCGAGAGGTGGGCTTCAATAAATTTGTCTGAAGTACTCAGTGAATAATAGCCGGGAAGAAAAAAGGCATGACGATATTCACTCAGAAGTATCGGGCTTGTTTGAGTCTGAGCATGCGCAAAATCTGAGAAATGGAGGCTCTTATTATTTGGAAACCATCCACCATGAAGATCCATTGCAATACTTGAAGTTTGACTCCATTCCCGGCCGTATTGGAGACCTGCACTCAGGTAATCAAAATCAGACACACTTGTAAAAAGATCCTTAATCCCTTTTTTATATTCTAAATAAAAAGTCGGATAGTCGGCTTGCGACATCACCTTGACACCTCTGTTGATTCTGTAAAAATAGCGGGGCGTATATTCGATTCTCAGCCCTGCAACCGTATTTATCTGATCTTCAACTGATTTATTCGTCATCTCTTTATTGGAGGGCAGATTCGGTTTATAATCATTGGCTTTCCAAAAGAAGGAAAAGTTTGTTGAATTTTGTAATTGCCTGATATCACTCCACTTAAAGAGAGCTTTTAATACCAGTCCATTATCAATATCGATTACATTGGACAGATTTAAGTACCGGTTTTCGTAAAATCGTCCATAATTTTCTTTGTAAAAGAGTGAAGCAACCGAATTAATAAAAGGATGAACCATTTGAGATGGGGAGTTAAAATCAAGCGTATTTCTTCCTCCTGAAATTACCAATGTTCCCCGTTGGAGAGGAGCGTAGCTGTAAGTGATCGTTCCTGTGGCCAGAATAGCACTCCTGTTGATGGCATAGGCAATAAAGGGAGTAAGAATCAATGATTTACCAGGTTTATAAATCTTGGTTAAATCAATACTTTGGGCTATTTTCCATCCATCAGCTGCATTGAAACTGATCCGTTTAGTAGAAACCAAGCCATCGTATTTTAAGGTCCAGGTTGAATCGATTATTGGTCGTCGGACTCCAAAAAAGAGTGGATTTAACAAGCCATAGTTACGTTTATGATTTATTACTGATGTGGTATCTGGGGCAATCTTTTTTTGAACCGCGATTATAGAATCATGTTGTTTGAAACTTTTTAATTCATCATTTGAAAGAGGAACAGGACGTGTCAATGCCCAATAACCTGCTTCACGGGTTTCTGCCTCCTTTTCAATAGTTACTTTCACTTTGTCTTTGATTTCCAGTGATTTCAAAGAGTCTGGTTTATGGGAATAGTCTTCATGCGCCATCAACCTGGATAGTTTTGACATATCCCGGTTGGTAAGCTTTTCCTTTTCCAGGATATGACCGATCCTGGATTCCTTTTTATTCCCAGGCTGGATTTTGGGTATTTTAGTGATTTGGGTTGACTGGTAAGATGCTTGATTCGGGCTATCAGATTTCGAAGGTTGAATTCCAAGCATTGCCAGTACCTGTTCATTGGCCTTAAGTTTGTTATATTTGATTGATGCCAGAATTTTGGCACTTCCTTTAAGACCCATCATACCACCTTTAAAAGTGTAATTATGGTCGATCGGCAACCAGACTCCCGGAAGTACCTCATCAAAAACCAGGCGGAAGCTAACGGCACCAAACGGAGTTTCAAAACTTAAATCAGCCCTGGTAAGGCACCATAAATCTTCGATGATATAGATATATCCTTCAACAAGTTGCTTGCTTTTTCTTCGTGGGATTACTTTTATTTTATTAACCGTATATTTACCTTCTTGCTGGAAACCTTCATATCTGAAATTATAATAGGTGAAGGCATTTTTACTCAACGGTGAAAAAAGGATATTAATATTATCCTGATAAAGGCTTGCCCCCAGAAAATCATCAACAGAAAAGTCTACCACTTTAGGGAATGTTGAATTCACAGAAACTATTTTTTGTTCATATTTATCAGGAGCACGATAGTTAATCTGACTGACTGTTTCGTTTACCAGAATGTCTCCTGATTTCACGTCAATATCCTTTTTTTTGAGCTGGTTGCGAATCAATCCGGGCACATTCTCAAATTTTACAGTTCCCCGGATATAAACATCTGCAGAATAGGAATTGACCTGATTGAGATGTACATAGGACAAGCTAATTATTTTTCTCATAATGCCATAGGCAGGATCTTCATCACCTGAATGAACATCGATCTGATTGATTTGAATGATTTGTTCTTCGAGGTTGACCTCAATTTCTGTCAACTTTTTGGATAGGGTAATGGTTTCAACTTTTGGCATATACCCCAGACTTCTAAAGTTGGCTGTATAAACCCCGGGATGCAAATCAAGTTCAAATTTTCCCTCTTCATTGGTGGATGTACCTAGCGAGACCTCTTTGATAAAAACGGTGGCGTAGGGAATCGGAGTGCCATCCCTGCTTTTGATTGTACCTTTAAGGTTATGGGAATAGGAGGCTAAGTTGCAAAATAATAGTAATGTAACAATGACTGCTGATTTGAAGCGAAAGATCATAACTATTATCCGTTAGAATTACTTATTTATTTAAAGTTAACAAACATCAGGCAATAATTGATCAGTTATATTGAAAAAGAGTGGAAATGGTAACCCATCTCCACTCTTTATTATACCAAATAATTTTATAATCTACTGATTAATAGGCATTAATAATGGCTAAAAAATCTTCTGATTTCAGAGAAGCACCTCCGATTAAACCGCCATCAATATCGGGTTGACTGAACAGTTCGTTGGCATTTCCTGGACTACATGAGCCTCCGTAAAGAATCGATATTTCTTCAGCAACTTCTCTCCCATATTTGGAAGAGATTAATCCCCTGATAAAGGCAAGCATATCCTGAGCCTGCTGAGTTGATGCAGTTACGCCCGTACCGATAGCCCAGATTGGTTCGTAAGCAATTACTATTTTAAGTATTTGTTCGACAGGCAAAAGGAAGATCGTTTCGTCAAGTTGTTGTTTTACAAATTGATTTTGAGTTCCTGCCTCTCGGATCGCCAGAGCTTCGCCACAGCAGTAAATTGGAGTTAAGCCTTGCTCAAGCGTTAAGGCCAGTTTTTTATTAAGTATTTCACTTGTCTCGTGGTAATATTCACGGCGTTCGGAATGGCCGATGATCACATAAGTCGCACCAGCTGATTTAACCATCGAGGCTGAAACTTCTCCTGTATATGCCCCTTTTGCTACGGCGGCGCAGTTTTGTGATGCAATATTAACCCTGGTAGCATCAACAACATCAGCTACGCTGGTCAGGTGTGTGAAAGGTGTGCCAAGCACGACAACCACATCTTTTGCACCTTTTGTTAAGACCAATTCATTTACACTTTTTGCCAGTTCAACACCTTCTTTAACAGTCGTGTTACATTTCCAGTTTCCGGCTACAATTTTCTTTCTCATTACCCTGCTATTTTTAAAAATTATGAATTAAAAGCTTAATTGGAATAATTAAGTTACAAAGATAAAACTTAATGGGATAGTCTGAAACAGAGCCGTTACTCAAATCAATGATTTAACTTTTTATTCACCTCAGACCCGATAAAAATTTCAGCTTTTTCTGGGCTCGGAAAATCGGCATAAGCCCATTTGGCCAGAATGGTTCCATTGCGCAGAAGAATTAACCCAGGATTGGAACGGATAATTGTTTTTAAAGTTGTCTGATCAGCAAAGAGAAATTCATAAGCCGGAACTTTCTCCTGCTGAAATTTAAGGAGTGCAGCTCCTGAGGTCGACGTGAGACCGATAAAACGGCACCCTTTTTGTTTAGCCCACTTTGCCAGTAAATTAAGCTCATACTGCTTTGAACTGGAAGATTTCTCCAAATCATAGGCAATTACGACAAAAGTAAAGAGTGAATCCTTTAGATAAATATCAGTAACGTTTTGTTGATCAGCGGTCTGTATTGAAAAATCATGAATTGACGGCCGATACCCTTTTTTAATCAGCAATGGGGGATCCATAGACTCAAATTTCCATTGAATGGTGTCCTGCCAGGGATAATTTTGATCTCCAAATTTTTTTAACTCATTTGAATGCCGGTTCCGGTAATAATAAGTGTTCTGATAAACATCAGTAGGTGCTCCTGCAGGAATTGACATTCCTTCTGTTATATTGACTCCAACCTGGTAAGGTCTGAAATCCAACAGAGGTTCATGGATATCTGACCAATATACTAACGAGAAATAACTAACCAGCGCTATTGTGAATATAATCCTTCGGAATTTAAATGCAGAAATAAAAAGAAGGTTTTTCCTGTTGATCAGTAATATAACAACCAGAATAATCAATACAATATTCTTGTAAAAAGTTTGCCAATTGCTGATAACCAGGGCATCACCGAAGCAGCCGCAGTCAGTGACTGGATTTTTAAGGGCGAGATAAAACGTTAGTGGCGTAAAAAAAAGCATAAAGGCAAAGGCCAGTTTTGTCGAAAGCCGGATCAATATGCCGGTCAAGAGGGTTATACCAATAGCAAACTCAGCAAAGGGAAGTAAAAATGACCCCGGCACAATAAAAAATCCCATTACCTGTAAATGGAGTGCTTCCAGATAATCTTCCAGTTTGTATTGGAATCCTGCCGGATCAATCCCTTTTACAAATCCTGAAAAGACAAACAAAACTCCAACTAGCCACCGTGATAGCACGAGCCCTTTTTGCTTCATCTTATTCAAATTCAAGTTTTATAAGACCGAAAATCGCATAGTTGATCATGTCCAGATAATTGGCATCAATGCCCTCTGACGCAATTGTAAGTCCCTGATTATCCTCTATTTGTTTTGTTCTCTTGATTTTCATTAAAATAAGATCGGTATAGGAACTGATCCGCATCTGGCGCCATGCCTCACCATAATCATGATTTTTTTCCATCATCAGGCTTTTAGCCTTTTCCAGGTTATCCATGTATTTTTTTTCAGTAATTTCAGGGGGAAGTTCATCGTCTGAAGGTCCTAATTCTAATTGAATCAAGGCCATGGAACAATAATTAATAATCCCGATAAATTCATCACGTGCATCCTCTGCTATTTTTGCAACACCTTTCTCCTCGATACTTCTGATTCTTTGAGCTTTGATATAAATCTGATCGGTCATCGATTGAGGTCTCAGAATTCGCCAGGCAGTTCCATAATCTTTCATTTTTTTCACAAAAACTGCCCTGCAAATACCGATGACATGATCAAACTGTTGATTTGTATTATTCATAATTAAATATTGAACCATAAAAGTATTAAAAATTAGGGAATGGATGTGACATTTATTCTTATTTTTGTATCTCATCCGATTGGACAAGAGTCGGTTATTTTGTGTTATTGATTTGATTTATAAATTTTTACAGTTATCACATCTTTGACACTCTAAATTGAAACAATCGAAAATGCTGTTTACGCCAAACGATAAAAGTTTTTACAGGAAAAAAAGCACCCTAAATCTGAACGGGCATTTAATTGATTTAAGTTCCCCTGTGGTTATGGGAATTTTGAATATTACACCTGATTCCTTTTACGATGGTGGCCGCTACAATACTGATATCACAATCTTGAAACGTGCAGCTCAGATCATTGAAGAAGGAGGCCGGTTTATAGATATAGGCGGAATGTCCACACGCCCGGGGGCGGAAGAGATCTCCCAGGAGGAGGAAATTGGTCGTTTACTGCCCGCAGTAACGATTATTAAAAGGGAATTTCCGGATATTTCACTCTCAATCGATACTTACCGGTCGGAAGTTGTCCAGCAGGTTTATGATGAAATCGGTGACTTTGCAGTTAATGACGTTTCTGGTGGAACCTTTGATCTTCAGATGTTTGCAAAAGTGGCGAGTTTGAATCTTCCATATGTTTTAATGCATACCAAAGGGAAAAGTGATACCATGCAAAATAATCCTGTTTATACTGATGTCGTAAAAGAGGTGATCTTATTTTTGTCTGCCCAGGTACAAAAACTAAAACAATTGGGTGTTTGCGATATTTTGTTAGATCCGGGATTTGGATTCGGGAAGAGTGCAACTCATAATTATGAATTATTGAACAGGCTCGATGCATTTCGCATCTTTGAATTGCCCATAGTGGTTGGTTTGTCGCGAAAGGCGATGATATGGAAAGAATTGAACCTGACCCCGGATCAAAGTTTGAATGGAACAACTGTCCTTAATACGCTTGCATTGGCGGGAGGTTGTGATATTTTAAGGGTTCATGATGTGAAGGAGGCAATTGAAGCTATAAAACTGGTTGACAATACTAAAAACTGTAGTTAATGATCGATTTATTCATCCAGGTCAGGTTTCTTGATGTGATTGATATTTTTCTCGTAGCAATAATTTTCTATGAAATTTATAGGTTGGTTAAAGGAACTGTAGCCTTGAGTATTTTTATGGGAATCTTTATCATTTTTATAGTATGGCTCGTAGTCAAGTCCTTGAAAATGGAGTTATTGGGGTCTATACTAGGCCAGCTCTTTGGAGTTGGGGTGATAGCAATTATCATAGTATTTCAGCAGGAAGTGCGAAGATTTTTACTGATGCTGGGAAGCCGTTACCGAACGAATCGTCGATTTTCACTCGAAAATCTCTTTTCAAACCAATTTAAATTTGCTTCAAAGGACAGTTTACATACGATTGTCGAGGCATGTAGGCAGATGTCAGAAAACAATACCGGAGCACTTATTGTCCTTGCCCGGGAAAGCGAACTGCAGGAGTATGTTGAAACAGGAAAAAACATTGATGCAGCTATCACTTCGGAACTTATAAAAAGTATATTCTTCAAAAACTCACCACTTCACGATGGGGCAATGATCATATCGTTAAACCGGATAAAATCGGCACGGTGTATTTTACCAATATCTCAGAAACTCGAAATTAGTCCGGTCCTGGGATTGCGGCACAGGGCGGCCATCGGACTTTCGGAACAAACTGATGCTTTTGTGATTGTCGTCAGCGAAGAGAGCGGTCATATTTCAATCTCCGGTAATGGGGATCTGATGGATAATGTTTCGGCAGATGACCTACTTAAAATACTTGAATCGAACTACAAGTAGCAGGTATTAAAAAAGTAAGGGTCAATGATTATTGACCCTTACTTCTCTTTGACCTTTAGCAGATATATTATTTATAGGCGTCAGTATGAACACTTTTCATTGATCTTCCCGATGGATCGGCATTATTGCGGAACGAAGCGTCCCAGGCAAGTGCCTCAGGAGTACTGCAGGCAATTGATGGAACTGAGGGTACGCAGCTTGCCGCTGCATCGGAAGGGAAATGCTCAGTAAAGATTGACCTGTAGAAATACTCTTCTTTTGACATTGGGGTATTGATCGGAAAACGGAACATCGCATTAGCCATTTGTTCGTCAGAAATCTTTTCAGCTGTCATTGCTTTGAGTGAGTCAATCCAATTGTATCCAACTCCATCTGAAAATTGCTCTTTCTGGCGCCATACGACACTTTCAGGAAGATAATCTTCAAAGGCTTTACGAAGAATCCATTTTTCCATTTTTCCATCCTTTGCCATCTTATCCTCAGGATTCAGGGTCATAGCAACATCCATAAATTCTTTATCGAGGAAAGGAACACGACCTTCGACACCCCATGCTGCAAGAGACTTATTGGCCCTTAAGCAGTCATAAAGGTGTAATTTACTGATTTTTCGAACAGTTTCTTCGTGAAATGCCTGAGCATTAGGTGCTTTATGAAAATACAAATAGCCGCCAAAGAGTTCATCAGCCCCTTCTCCGGATAATACCATCTTAACCCCCATGGATTTGATTACCCGGGAGAGAAGATACATCGGAGTAGATGCCCGAACGGTTGTAACATCATATGTTTCAAGATGATAAATTACATCGCGCAAAGCGTCCAAACCTTCCTGAACCGTAAAATGGACTTCATGATGGATAGTTCCAATATGGTCTGCTACTTTTTGGGCAGCGGCCAAATCTGGCGAGCCAACAAGACCCACTGCAAAGGAGTGGAGCTGAGGCCACCAGGCTTCGTGTGTACTATCGTCTTCAATTCTGCGCCCGGCATATTTTTTGGCAATTGCTGAAATAACAGATGAGTCAAGACCTCCGGAAAGAAGAACACCATAGGGTACATCCGACATCAGTTGGCGGTGAACCGCATCTTCAAGTGCCTTTCTCAATATATCAATATCTGATTTATTATTTTTAACAGTTTCAAATTCAGTCCAGTCGCGAGTATACCATTTTGTCATTACACCGTCCTTGCTGTACAGATAATGCCCAGGCAGGAATTCTTCAATTTTTTTGCAGGTTCCTTCCAGGGCTTTTAGTTCTGAAGCAAAGTAGATATTCCCGAAGGTATCCCATCCCATATATAATGGAATAATTCCAATATGATCCCGGGCTACGAGGTAACAATCATTTTCTTCATCATAAAGTACGAAAGCAAAGATTCCGTTAAGCTCTTCCAGAAAACTGATCCCTTTCTCACGATATAGCGCGAGTATAATTTCACAATCAGATTCTGTAAGGAATTCATAATGATCTTCAAGAGGTTTCCGCAATTCACGATGGTTGTAAATTTCACCGTTTACCCCTAATATCAGTTTTTTATCTTTGCTGTAAAGGGGCTGTCCACCAGAAGATGGATCGACAATAGCAAGTCTTTCATGAGCAATAATTGCTTTTGAACCGCAATAAATTCCCGACCAATCCGGTCCGCGATGGCGGATTCTTTTAGACATCTTCAGGACTTGCACCCTTAAATCCTCTGCTTTTACTTTTAAATCAAATACTCCGACTATACCACACATATATTTTCTGATTAGAATCGTTTTTCGTTAATACGGCAACAAAAAGAACAAATAATTGGTCGCCAAAAATACAAAAATCTTTTATAGAATGTAGATTTGAACCGAAAAGGTAACAAAAATCATTCTTTCTTCTTTAAGGCATCTTTTATCTTTTTCCAGATATTTGGTTTGGGTTCCTCCTCCTTTGGAGCTTCTGCTTTTACATCCGATTGATTCTTAGGCTCTTTTGCTCTGTCTACATGTTCCGCTTTATGTTCATCCTGTTTCCTCGAATCTCCGCCAAAAAGGCTCCATATGCTTGATTTTTTTTTCTCTCTGTAAGTTTCTCTAAAATGGGGAATATCCAGCATGGCCAGAGTTGATTCGTCCATCGCAGGGAAAGGATGATTTTTATAATCTCTGAATGAAGGATCATGGTAAAGCTTATTGAAGAATTTTCCGGTAATCGGAAGAGCCATATAACCGCCCCTACCTAATGCAATATTACGGAAGTGAATGGAAGGTTCTTCACCCCCTACCCAACAGCCGGTCACCAGATCGGGGGTATAACCCATAAACCATCCATCTGCAAAATTTTGGGTGGTCCCTGTCTTTCCTGCAAATGGTCCTTCAATTTTATAAAGGGATCTGATTTCAGATCCGGTCCCTTCATTGACAACTGATTCCAGGAAATGAGTAATTATTTTGGCAGTTTCGGGTGACATTGCCTCCTGCTCCTGGTTCTCAGGGGTATATTTCTGGAGAACATTTCCATGACCATCCTCAATTCGGATCAGGTAATTGGGGGTCACTGTTCTCCCGAGATTATCGAGGCAAGCATAGGCCTGTGCCAGCTGAAGCAGCGGAATATCTGCTGATCCCAAAGCCAGGGAAGGTACCTCGGGTAAATCGGCTTTGATTCCCATTTTACGGGCAAGGGAAATAGCCTCGGAGATTCCGGAATCCATGATTACCTGTACAGAAACCGTATTCACTGATTTACAAAGTGCCCCTTCCAGCGAATAATATCCGCCATATTCATCATTCGAATTTCCGGGAGACCAGTCCTGGTATTCAGAATAGGTATTCTTTTCGTTGGGGTAATATTTATCCGGTGGAATTCCATGTTCAATGGCAGAGGCATAAAGAATCGGTTTAAAGGTTGATCCTACCTGGCGTGGTGCCATCATATGGTCAAATTGGAAATGCCTGAAATCATTCCCCCCGATCCAAACCTTAACATCGCCCGAACTGGGATCGATTGCGATAAAAGCACTGTGAAGTAGTTTTAGGCTGTATTTCACGGAGTCAAGAGGAGATATTCTTACCTGTTTATCCCCTTCCCATGAAAAGAGCTTCATATTCACCGGAACTTTGAAGGTTTGATTGATCTCGACTGCAGATTTTCCCGCCTCCTTCATCTTGTGGTATCTCTCCGACCTTTTCATAGCCCGGAGAACCACCGCACTGTTTTTCCCCCATGGATCTTTTCCGTCCCAATGCTTTTCGAAAGTAGCCTGTAACTCTTTCATCTTTTCCTGTTGCGCCATCTCGGCATACCGCTGCATCCGAAAATCAATGGTTGTCACAATCTTTAACCCATCTGTATAGAGATTGTAGGGGTTGCCATCAGCCCTGGCATTTTCTGCACACCACTCCTCGAGCTGAGGTCTGATTAATTCCCTGAAATAGGCAGCAGGTCCGGTATTGTAAACCAGATAATTGTATTTTAACCCCAGAGGTTCGCTACTGTATCTTTTGGCTTGTTCTGATGTAATGTACTTATATTTAGCCATTTGAGAAATAACCGTATTTCTTCTTTGGATGGAGCGTTCCGGATTGGTTCGCGGGTTATAGTAATTATTGGCCTTTAACATCCCGACAAGGGTGGCTGCCTGGGCTACCGTGAGTTTGTTGGGCCTCACACTGAAAAATCGCTCTGCTGCCAGTTCAATGCCAAAGGTATTTTCCCCGAAAGGAACTGTGTTTAGGTATAAGGTAAGGATCTCCTCCTTGGTATAAAGCCGCTCAAGACGATAGGCGATTATAGATTCCCGGATCTTGCTTACCGGTAATGTCAACGGACCGTAATTTTTCCTGCCGAAGATATTCTTGACAATCTGTTGGGAGAGGGTTGATCCACCTCCCGAACTATGATCAGTTAAAATAAATGTTTTGACAATCACCCTTAATAAAGCCCATTCATCGATTCCACGATGTTCATAAAACCGGTTGTCTTCAGTGGCAATCAACGCATTGATCAAGGTGGGAGAGATCTCTTTGAAACTGACATTGCTGCGGTCCTCAATGTAATATCGCCCAAGTAATTTATTATCTTTGGAATAAACTTCCGAGGCAACAGGTTCTTTGATTTTAATCAGCGTATTTGAATCGGGTAATTGTCCAAAGGTTCCAACATAAACCAGTGCAAAAAGGACCAGAAGCAAAAATAATCCAAAGAGCATGAGCTTCAAACCCCAGATCAGAACTCTGTTGGTAATCGAATGTTTAGAAGTTGAAGAACTCCGGGTAAAGAATCCTTTCGATTTTTTCCTGGTTTCGGATCCTTTAGTTTTTTTTAATGACATATTTTAAAATCTAATCATCTCTGTTTGAGGTCCAAATAAATGCTATAAAACATGAAAATCGCTATCTCCGGCAGTACAGGATTTATTGGAAAACAACTGACTGGCTATTTGTTACAACATGGTCATGAAATTACTGTGATTTCACGTAATGATTTTATCACAACAAATAATCAGCTGGCAAAGTTAATCATTTCTGCAGATGTTATCCTAAATCTTGCAGGTTCATCGGTTTTATGCAGGTGGAATCAGCAAAATAAGCAACAAATACTTTCCAGTCGTGTTGATACAACAAGGTTACTGGTTGATGCCGTATCTAAAAATTCGACGGTTCATCTTCCTGCGATTTTTATAAATGCATCTGCAATCGGGATCTATCAGGAATCGGGTATTCACGACGAATCATCAACGGCATTGAACACCGATTTTCTGGCCGCTGTTTGCAACGCCTGGGAAAATGAAACTGCCCCGCTGAAACAGCTAAATCTTAGAACATGTATTTTAAGGACCGGAATTGTGCTTGGAACCACCGGTGGCTCATTTGCAAAGATGTTTCCCTTGTTTAAATTTGGATTAGGCGGAAAAATAGGATCAGGTATGCAATCATTCTCCTTTATACATATAGCCGATTATTGCCGGGCAATCCTTCACCTGATTGATAACCCCCAAAGTTCCGGCATTTATAACATGGTAAGCCCGGAACCAACAACCAATGAGTCATTTACCCGGACCCTGGCTGGTCATCTGCATCGTCCTGCCTTTTTTACAGTTCCGGAATTTGCTTTAAGATTGTTTTACGGACAGGCTGCAGAATTATTGACTAAGGGGGTCAATGTGAGGCCGGCCCGGCTTCTCAATGAAGGTTTTCAGTTTAATTATCCGGATATATCATCTGCTCTCTTGGAACTGGTTCAAATAAAATTAAGTAACTGAAAGTTAATATATGATACATTTTAATAATAAAATATTTAGTCCTTTCAAAAAAGCAGGATTAAACAAGCCACTTATGCACCAAAACACTAAGTTTCACAAAGTATAGATAGTTAATATAATAGCCTTAGCGTAGCCTTGAGCCTTAGTGACTTTGTTGCGTTTTTTTTTTGCCAATCCACTCCAACCTTCTATGATTTGAAGACGATATATAACTTTTCTCAATTACTGATCAGACTAGTATTTTAGTATGAATAAAAATAATTCAGACAAAAAAATTCCTCCGATTTATATTGTTTCAGGGGGGAAAGGACTCGCAGGTGATGCGGTTGTTCAATCGGTATTGATTCAATTCCCGAATAACAAAGTTCCGGTTATCATTGTCCCTGACGTGCTGAACCAATCAAAAATCGATGAATTAATCAAAACCGTACAGGCAACCAAGGGGGTGATTGTGCACACGATGGTAGATCCCGAAATCAGGCAATTGCTTATTCAGTCGTGTACTCAGCACATGGTTAACCATATTGATCTGGTGGGAGATCTTTCAGATTATTTGTCCGGCTTATTAAATACCAGGCCAATAAGCAAACCGGGATTATACAGGCTAAGTCATATTGATTATTTCAGACGCGTTGAAGCGATCGATTTTACCCTCAAAGTGGATGATGGTCAGAATCCTGAAAAAATATCGCATGCAGATCTTATCTTAACCGGTGTCTCAAGGACAGGAAAGACACCATTGAGTGTTTATCTGGCAATGTTTGGCTGGAAGGTTGCCAATGTTCCGATTGTACCCGGGATTGATCCTCCTGTTGAATTGTTCAAGGCAGATCCCGGAAGGGTTTTTGGTTTGAACATTTCTCCTGTCTATCTCATTGCCCAGCGGGCAAACCGGGTCAGAAGTCTACATATGGATGAGTCTACCGATTACATAAACAAGCGAAAAGTGGTAGAGGAGCTCGAATATGCCCGACGGATTTTCGAGGGAGGGGGATTCACCGAAATTCAGATAACCAATAAACCCATAGAGTCGTCAGCAAATGAGATCCTAACCATCTTAACCAGTCGTTTTAATCAGGATAAGTGGAAACAGGAAACTGAATAAAGGATTAATTGCCTAACTGAAAGCGTAAACGTTTCAATTCTATTTCAGCTATTTTGGCTGCATAATTGAGGTTGACTAATTGATAACCTGTTGTTTCATAGCTTGCCTGGGCTGCTTTAACATCCAGGATAGTTGCCTGATTTACCTTGAATTGCCGAAGTACGACATTAATGAGTTTAGCCGATAATTCTACTGAATTTAGCTGTGAATCCAACTGTTGCAATGATGAACTGTATGCCTGAAAAGTTGTTACAGCTCCAGCAGTGAGGCTGTTCAGCAGACTTTCCATTTGTAATTTTGCAATATCGACATTAAACACAGCTGTTTCCTTCTGAATTTTATAAGTATTGCCATTGTATATCGGAACCTGAACCGTCACCCCGGCATAAGGACCTAAATTTTGATTAATAAGGGTCAGGCCAGCGGTGCTTTGGCTCCGATTGTAATTGAGCCCGGTGTTAAGGCGCAGGGAAGGAAAACGTAAGGTGGAGACCTCCTTAACAACCTGTTCATTTATTCTGACCTGCTGTTCCGAGGAGAGATATTGCGGGTTTCGGTTCAGGTATCCGAGAACCGAATTGAGTTCGATCGATTTATCCACCACAATACTGTCTTTCACTGTAAAAGGGTAATAATTCTTAATGCTCATCAGTTGAAGAAGCTGCGTTTTTGTCTGGTCAACAACCAGTTGCTGGCTTTTGAGGTTCTGGGTCATCGTATTCACATCGATTAAAGCCTGTAAATAATCGGCATCATTGGCCATGCCCACCCGCTTCCTGTCAGAAACTATTTCCAGTTTCTTCTGCGATACATCTAATGAGGTTTGCATGATCTTCAAATAGCCCTGTTGCCTGACAACATCATAGTATTTGGCCATTACGGCGGCAATACTGTTCTGAATCTGGAGGTTTAATTGCAGTTCGCTTTGTTTTTGAAGGTCACGAAGTCGCTCGCGCGTAGCATATACCCTAAATCCGTTAAAAAGTAATACCCCGGCTGTTAAACTTGAAGTCAGGGTATTTCCCGTGGCGCTGTTACTCTGAATCTCGGAGCCACTGTTTAATTTCTGAAGAATGGTAGTGGCAGACTCGTTATCGGTTAAACTCCCGTTGACAGCAGGTAGTGCCCCTGCCATACCGGCTGTATTATTGATTGTATTGATCTTAACATTGCTGGAAGCAATCTGAATATCAAAATTATTTTTCAGGGTCGTATCGATGGCACTCTTCAGGGTGATGGAAGTCTGACCAGCAGCAATAAATGGCAAAATCAGGATCATGAACGAACAGAACAGTTTCATTTTGGGTTATTTAAACTGATTATCAATTTCTTCCTGGCTCTTATGCCGTCCTGAAACAAACGTGTAAATAGCAGGAATTACGAATAAAGTAAGGATAAGGGAGAACAGGATTCCACCAACTATGACAACGCCCAGTGGAACACGGCTCGAAGCGGCATCCCCAAGGCTGAGGGCAATTGGTAAAGCTCCAAGAGAGGTGGCCAGACTGGTCATCAATATTGGACGTAAACGTTGAGTGGCTGCTTCCACAACTGCCTCATACTTCGATAATCCAAGTGCCCGCTTCTTATTGGCAAATTCGACAATCAGGATCCCGTTTTTTGTAACCAATCCGATCAGAGTTATCATCCCGATTTCTGAAAAGATATTTAGGGTTTGCCTGAATATCCAAAGGCTTAAAATGGCTCCGGCAATCGCTAAAGGTACAGTAAGCATAATAATAAACGGATCCTTGAAACTTTCAAACTGTGCCGCCAGGACCAGATAAATCAGCAGGAGTGCGAGGATAAATGCAAACCCCACGTTCGAAGAGCTCTCTGCGTAATCGCGCGAAGGACCACTTAATGATGTCTGGAAACTCTCATCCAGCAGTTTTTCACTGATTTTTTGCATGGCGATTACTCCATCCCCAATGGTCTTCCCATCACCCAGGGAGGCGGAGAATGTAGCCGATTTGTATCGGTTAAAATGGTATAAGGAGGGAGGATTGGCATAAGGTGACATATCCAATACTTCAGATAAAGCGATATTATTTCCGAGATTATTACGAACATACAACTTGGTAATATCGGTAGGCGCCTGTCTTTCCGGCAGACCTACCTGACTGATTACCTGGTACTGACGGCCGTTCATAATGAAATAGGCAAGCCTGCGTCCGCTGAACGCACTTTCGAGAACAGCCGAGATATCGGTTACAGTAAGCCCTAAATTTCTTGCTTTAATCCGGTTAATCAGGATATCAACTTCCGGTTTGTTGAATTTTAAATTTACATCCACATTTTGGAAGGTCTTATCATTTCGGGTTGCATCCAGGAATTTGGGGATAACTGTTTTTAATTTTTCAAAATCAAGATTTTGGATAACAAATTGAACGGGCAAAGCACCTCTTGAACTCAATCCAACGGCAATGGTCTGCTCTTCTACCGGGAAAATACGCAGATTGTTAAACTGCGGGACTCTTTTTGTTAAATCCTTAACAATTTCACTTTGTGATCTTTTTCGCTCTGAAGATGGAACCAATGCAAGACGGCCGCTTGCTGCATTCATCCCGCCGCTACCTCCGAAGCCGGGGACCGAGAGAAATGAGAAAGACCTTTCAGGAAATGAGTCGATCAAAAAATTTGAAAACTCTGTGCCCGATTCCATCATGAATTTGTAACTTGTACCCTCCACTGCATTCAACTGAAAACGGATCATCCCTTTGTCTTCAAGCGGAGCCAATTCACTTTGAAGGTTCCTTCCTATAAAAAAAATAATAAAGAGGCAAGCTCCCACAATATACCAGGCGATTTCTCTTCGTTTTACAAATTGTTGGAGCGTTCTTTTATATATCTTTTCCATCCCGGTGAAAAATGGCTCTGTTTTTCTGTATAACCAGCCATGTTGGGCCTGAGGCCTGTTCAATAAGACATTTAGTACCGGGGTGATCGTCAGTGAGACAAAAGCAGAGATTAACACTGCAGCTGCAACCACTACAGCAAATTCCCGGAAAAGGCTTCCAACAAAACCCTGTAAAAACAAGACAGGTAAAAAGACGATAGCCAGAGTCAAAGAAGTTGAGATTACTGCAAAGAAGATCTCAATACTCCCTTCAAGTGCAGCTTTCCGGATATGCATCCCATTCTCAAATTTTCTGAAAATGTTCTCTGTAACAACTATACCATCGTCCACCACCAGACCAGTAGCAAGTATAATTCCCAGCAATGATAAGATATTGATTGAAAATCCGGCCAGATACATTACAAAGAATGTGGCAACCAGCGAGATCGGAATATCAATAAGTGGTCTGATGGCGATCAGCCAATTTCTGAAGAAGGCAAAGATGACCAGAATAACCAATAGAAAGGCAATCAGCAAGGTCTCTTTTACCTCAGTTAACGATTTCCGGACATTGATCGTATTATCTATCGTCGTTATAAATTGAATATCCCCTTTTTGCGATTTTTTAATTTCATCAAGGCGCCGGTTAAATTCATCCGAAATATTAATGTAATTGGCACCCGGCTGAGGTGTTATTGCAAGTCCAACGGCATAGACCCCGTTTAATTTCCAGCTTGTCTCGTAATTCTCAGGTCCTATCTCAACTTTTGCCAAGTCACCCAACCTAACAATCCCGGTATTATCTTCACGGATGATCAGATCCCTGAAATCCTTTTCGGTGGTAAGCCTCCCTAATGCACGAATAGTTAATTCGGTATTATCTCCATAAATTTTTCCCGAAGGAACTTCTACATTCTCCTTATTCAGGACCGTTTCGACATCATTGAAATTGATATTGTATGCATTCAATTTGTCGGGGTCAATCCACAAGCGCATTGCAGGTCTTTTCTGTCCTATGATATTTACCCCGCTTACTTCAGGTATTGTCTGAAACTTATTCTGCAAAACATTTTCGGCATAGTCACTGAGTTCCAATAATCCCTTACTCTTGCTTTGAAGAGCTACCAGGATAATAAAATCACTGTTTGCGTCCGCTTTTGTGACCACCGGAGGAGCATCAATATCTTGTGGAAGATTGCGTACAGCCTGGCTAACTTTGTCGCGAACATCGTTGGCTGCAGCTTCAAGATTGGTACTTAATGTAAATTCAACCGTAATATAGCTACTACCGATCACACTCGATGAGGTGATTGTCCGGATGCCCGGAATGCCATTAATCGATTTCTCAAGGGGTTCGGTAATCTGGCTCTCTATAATATCCGAATTTGCTCCGGCATAAGAGGTGCTTACTGTAATTACAGGAGGATCAATTGCCGGATAATCCCTGATTCCCAAAAATTTGAATCCGATAACCCCAAACAGGATTAGTCCCAGGCTCATTACAGTGGCAAGTACAGGTCTTTTTAGTGATAATTCTGAAATATTCACGGTATCAGTTCAATGAGGTTTAAAACGGGTTGATTTAAATGAGCTCTTTTAGGGTCCTTACCCGTTTAATCTTAACTTTGGCATTCGGACGAACATAGAGCATTCCGCTTACAACAATGCTGTCTCCCGGTTCTAAACCTTTCATTATTTCAATAACAGTTGCATTTCGAAGATTGGTTTCCACTGTTTTAAAAACTGCCTTGCCATTTTTAACCACAACAACCTGACTCAGATATGCTTCAGGAATAATTGAATTTGTAGGCACGATCATAGCCTTTCTTTTTTTGTCAAGCAACACTTTTACAAAGGCCCCAGGAAGAATATTCCCGCTATCCAAAAAGGCTCTGGCTTTGATATTTCTGGTAACAGAATTGATCTGAGGATCTATTGCTGTAATTGTTGCGGTCAGACTATCCTTCGAATCGTTCGTTTGAACCTTTACTTTATTCCCTTTTCTGATTAATGAGGAATAGGATTCCGGAACTGAAAAATCAATCTTCACTTTGTCCGTTTGCCCTAAGGTTCCAAGGATAGTCTGTGGAGTAACATAGGCTCCGGGACTAACCAGCCGTAAACCCAGCTGACCCGAAAAAGGGGCTTTGATTACCGTCTTATCCAGTTGAGCATCCACATACTTAAGATTGGCCTCCAAGGTACTCACCTGATTTACTGCTACATCATAATCTGCCTGATTTACACCATTCACCCTAAGTAATTCACTTAGACGCTTTTCAGTTTTGATGGCCAAATCAAGCTGGAATTTATACTGTTCTCTCTGAGCCTGCAAATCAGCGTCATTAATCTGAGCCAATATGGTTCCTTGAGATACTATTCCCCCGTCAGGTACATTCAAATAAATAAGACGTCCACTCACTTCAGGATGCAGGTCTACCAGTTCATTGGAGAGAACTGTTCCATTGACCTCAATATTGCTTGCAAAATCTTCATTTCCGGCAATTATCACATCGACAAAAACCGGGGGCTTCTCCTGTAGTCTTTGCTCTTTATTGTTCAGTGTACATGAAATGAGTAAAGGCAAAAAAATGAATGTCTGAATGAAATTTAAAATCTTCATATGCTATTGATAAATTCAATATAATTGGAATCACAAGTGCGAGTCCGGACTATTTAAATATATTCCCGATTTTTTTTAAATTACGGCAAATGTAATTCAAATTTTTATAAGGTTTTCTTATAAAAAAATCGATTATTTTTTCAGCTATATTTAATAGTCAAACCAGATTATATCTGCTGATATAAGGTTATATTTGCGGCTTATTAAACCAGATTTAGGTAGAGCAATTTATTTCTATCATGCTTGCAAACGAACACTTCTTTAATAAAATCAGAAAGGGTCTTTTATTATCCCTTTTTCTTGGTGTTTCCGGTTTTTTATTTGCACAAACGGGTCATGATACTCTGCCATCTAGCCTTACTTTGTCACAATGCAGAACCTATGCTTTAACAAATCACTCCCTGATTAAGCAATCGTTGCTTGATGAAGAAATTACACGCAGAGATATACGAATTGCTTTATCGGGATGGTATCCTCAACTGGAATTTGATGCCAATATGCAACATTACTTTCAGGTTCCACAGGCCTCCTATCCGAATCTGCTTAACCCATCCGCTTCGGCCATCCCGTTCCCCGCTAATGCAAACAACACTTCGGGAGGAGTTTTTTCTGCCAGTCAGACGTTGTATAGCAATAACTTGCTTTATGCTGCCCGAATCTCCAGGGAACAACATAATCAGGCTTCAGAAAACACGGTAATTTCGAAGATTAATATCTATGTTGATGTCACTAAGGCTTTTTTCGATGTGTTACTGACCGAGGAGCAGCTAAATGTCTTGTCAGAAGACATCCTTCGTTTGCAGCGCAATTATAAGGACGCGTATAGCCTTTATAAGAATGGTCTGACAGACAAAATTGATTACCAACGTACCGAAATATCCCTGAGCAATATGCAGGCTCAAAAAAGATCCACCGAAGAATCACTAAAAGCCAAGTACGCTGTATTAAAGCAATTTATGGGGGTAGTCCCTGGAAAACAACTTACAGTTTCATTCGACTCTTCCAAATATGAAAACGAAATTTTGATCGACACAACAAGCTTTTTGGATTATAGCAAACGCATTGAATATCAGCTTTTACAGACAAAACTTAAATTGCAGAATTCTCAAATCAGTTATTACAACTGGTCATTTCTTCCCACTTTTTCTGCTTTTTACGAAAATAGTTCGGCGTATTCAAATGACCAGTTTTCAGCTTTGTTTAATAAAAACAATCCAACTTCTCTGTTCGGTTTGAAACTGACCCTTCCTCTCTTTCAGGGAATGAACCGGATAGAGAATCTGAACAAGGCTAAGCTTCAGTTCCATCGACTCGAACTTGGGATAGATTTCCTGAAAAGTTTGATCAATACTGAATATACCCAGGCTCTTTCAGGGTATACAAGCAATCTTAATGAATTGAAAATTGCAAAAAACAATATTTCTCTTGCCCGGAATATTTTCAATACGGTAAAGCTTCAATATACCAAAGGGATTAAGGCCTATCTTGAAGTAATCGTTTCAGAAACGGATTTGCGTACGGCCGAGCTCAATTATTTAAATATTCTTTTCCGGGTTCTTTCCAGTAAAGTTGACCTGGAAAAGGCGTTGGGGATTATAAAAATCGATTAGTACCCTATTGAAAATATTATTCTTTATTGGTTGTTGACTTTCAAATACATAAAATATGTCCAAAATATCTTGTACCATAACATATTTTGCGCTGATTACAGGGCTCGTTTCCTGCGGTGGAAATGCTGAAAATAAAAAGACGGAAGACTCTGCTATCCCTGTATCGGTTACTTATGTCCATCTGGAAAGAGCTGTATTTTACAATTCGTATCCTGCAAATTTAGTTGCCTTAAAAGAAGTGGAGCTTCGGGGACAGGTTAACGGATTCATCACAGGAATTTATTTTATGGAGGGAAAAGAGGTTCATTCCGGTGAAAAATTGTACGAGATCGATAGGCGTAAATACCAGGCAGCTTTCGAAGAGGCTCAGTCAAATGTGAAGATTGCCGAAGATAACCTCGATAAGGTTCAGCGCGATGCCAACCGTTACACCGATCTTGCGAAACAGGATGCCATTGCAGAACAGCTGCTTGACCATGCGATGACGGATCTTAAAAACGCAAAACAGCAGGTAAATGCTGCAAATTCAGAGCTTACAAAAGCCGGGATGGATTTTGAATATTCTTTAATCAAGGCACCGTTTGATGGTACAATTGGATTTTCGAATGTAAAACTGGGATCTCTGGTAACTCCGGGGCAGACATTGCTGAATGTTATATCTTCCGATAATCCTATTGGAGTTGATTTTGAAATTGCAGAGAATGAGCTCGGCCGTTTTCAACATTTCGACAACTCCTTGATCTCAAATAATGATTCGACTTTCCGGATTACCCTTCCTAATAATGCCATATATCCTTATTCCGGAAAAATTAGTGTCATCGATAGGGCAGTGGATCCGCAAACCGGATCAATCAGGGTGAGGCTAACCGTGGCAAACTCCGAAAAAATGCTTAAACCTGGAATGAGCTGCAAGGTTCTGGTTTTAAATGATAATTCGGGTCAGCAATTGCTTATCCCATTTAAGGCGGTTCTGGAGCAACTCGGGGAATATTTTCTTTTTGTTGTGAAAGACAAAAAAGTAAGTCAGGTTAAGATCACCCTTGGTCCCCGTGTGCTTTCAAATGTGATTGTTTTAAAGGGGCTTGAGGGTGGCGAAAGTATCGTTGTTGATGGCATACAAAAATTACATGATGGTTCATTGGTTACCACCGAACCATCACAAAAGTCCCGGCTTAAATAACTTTGGAACCGAAACAAAATTGAATCTCATTGTATGATAGCTGATACCTTCATCAGACGCCCCATCACAGCCATTGTCATTTCATTGGTCCTGGTCATCGTTGGAACATTGTCTATAATTAACCTGCCAGTCAGCCAGTATCCCGATATTACTCCTCCGGTCGTACAGGTCCTAAGCCAATTTACAGGGGCTGACGCTACAACGGTGGAGCAAACCGTAACTACGCCAATCGAGATCCAGGTAAACGGCGCTCCAAATATGGATTTTATCCAGAGTAACAGCACTAATGATGGCCGTTCATCATTGAATGTCTATTTTGATATTGGAACTAATGTTGACAACGCAACCACTGAAGTCCAGAACCGGGTTAATATTGCAACCCCAATTCTGCCGGACGAAGTAAAGAGATTAGGAATCACGGTCCGGAGGCGAAATCCGAGCGGACTCCTGAATGTGGCTATCTATTCTCCGAAAGGGACGCATAATATTCAATTTCTTGATAATTATACGAATATATTTGTCAGGGATGCACTTTTGAGGGTGAAGGGCGTCGGCGATATCTATACCCGGACCGATGAATTCAGCATGCGGGTCTGGCTTCGGCCTGATAAAATGGCTAGTCTTGGATTGTCTGCTTCCGACGTTTTAAGTGCGATCCAGGAGCAGAATGTGCAGGTGGCTGCCGGCTCAATCGGAACTTCACCGCAACCTGCCGGACAGCCATTTGAGTACTCTGCAGTGGTTAATGGAAGACTAAGCAGTGTAGATGATTTCAGCAGGATTGTTGTCCGTTCTAATCCGGCAAAAGGTTCCATCGTTTATCTGAAAGATGTGGGAAGGGTGGAACTGGGTAAATTCAACTATTCAGGAAGGGCATTTGTTGACAAGCGTCCCTCGTCTTACCTGATCGTCTATCAGACTCCAGGGAGCAATGCCATTGATGTTGCAAATGGTATCTACAAGGTCATGGACAAGTTGAGCCAATCCTTTCCGAGTGATGTGGCTTATTTAGTTCCTTTCGAATCGGTTTCGGTGGTCAAAGTGTCGATCAGCGAAGTAGTTAAAACACTGCTCGAAGCTTTGGCTCTGGTTGTTCTGGTCGTATTTATTTTCCTTCAGGACTGGCGCTCCACAATTATTCCCGTACTGGCAATCCCTGTATCAATCATCGGTACTTTCATTTTCTTTATCCCCTTGGGATTTACGATTAACAAGCTGACCCTTTTCGGTTTTGTGCTGGCGATCGGTATTGTGGTGGATGATGCGATCATTGTGGTTGAGGCGGTGCGACGATATATGGAGGAGCAGCACCTATCGCCACGGGAAGCTGCTCGCAAAGCTATGGCAGATATTTCGGGTCCGGTTGTTGCCATAGCCCTTGTTTTGGCAGCGGTATTTGTCCCCGCGGGATTTCTGCCCGGAATTGTAGGTCGGTTGTATCAGCAGTTTGCCATTACAATTGCCATTTCGGTACTTATCTCTGCCTTTGTGGCCCTATCACTAACCCCTGCCTTATGTTCGCTGTTCCTGAAACCACATCATATCACAAAATCTTCCAAAGGTCTTAATTACTTCTTTTTCCGTTTTAACGAATGGTTTTCCCGGCGAACAGAGGGTTACACCAAAAACGTCAGAACAGCCATTAAACATTCCCGGTATATTGTTATCCTGCTGGTTGCGATCATGTTTGGAACCTATATTATGCTGGTTAAAAAACCAACAGGATTCATCCCCTTGGAGGACGAAGGGCGCGTCTATATCACGTTTGAACTGCCAGAGGCATCCTCCACCTACCGCACTGTGGAGGTGATGCATAAATTAATGGATATCCTGAGCCAGATTAAAGGGGTCAAACATTATTCTGCGATTGCGGGTTTAAACGTGGTAACCGGTGCCTCCAAGAGTAACGGAGGAACAGTATTTTGTATGCTAAAAACGTGGGATGAACGTACCAGTAAGGAAGATCAGCTCAACGGAATAATGGCCCAGATGCAGGCCAAATTTACAGCTATCAAGGAGGCAAATATCGTGGTAATTCCTCCTCCTGCAATACCCGGACTTGGTGCAACAGGCGGTTTTACCTTTGAACTCCAGCAACGCGAAAGTAATGATGATATAAAAACCTTTGAAAAGAATGTAAACACATTTATGGCTGCGATAAACAAGCGTCCTGAAATCGCCCGCGCCATCACCTTCTTCAATGCCCGGACACCCGGGTATCAGCTCACTGTTGACCGTGAGAAATGTAAAAAAATGGGGGTCAGTATTGCTGAAGTCTTTAATACGATCCAAACCTATCTCGGCAGCTCCTATATCAATGACTTCACGATTTACAACCGGGAATTTCACGTAATCGTCCAGGCTGATACGCTGTTTCGAAATGATATTGTGGCGATGGATAAATATTATGTCCGTAATTACCAGGGGAACATGTTGCCCCTGAGCGCTGTAATGAGTTATAAAGTCAGTGAAAATGCCTCAATGCTAACCCATTATAACCTTTACCGCATGGCTGAATTTGTTGGTAATGCCAAAACAGGCTATAGCTCTGGCCAGGCACTCAAGGCTTTGCAGGAAACTGCCGAACAGGTGCTGCCCAAAGGATATGGCTATGAATTCTCCGGCTTGAGCCGTGAGGAGGTGAAGGCAGGCAACACTTCAACCTATATCTTTATCTTATCCTTGTTATTTGTATTTCTGTTTCTTTCCGCGCTTTATGAAAGCTGGACAGTCCCATTTACGATACTCCTTGGTGTTCCCCTGGCAGCGTTTGGGGCCATTTTGGCTTTAACACTCCTCCCTAACCTGTCAAATAATGTCTATGCCCAAATTGGACTGATCACTCTGATCGGTCTTGCGGCCAAAAACTCTATTCTTATTGTAGAATTTGCCAAGGAACGTGTTGACCAGGGGATTGAGATTGTTGCGGCTACCATCGAAGCGGTTCGTCTGAGGCTGCGCCCTATCCTGATGACTTCCTTCGCCTTCATCTTTGGAGTATCTCCCCTTGTTCTCGCTACCGGGGCAGGTGCCGTTGGACGGCAGACCATCGGCTGGTCGGTGCTTGGCGGAATGCTCGCTGCCACTTCGTTAGGCGTTTTCATCATCCCTGTTTTGTTTATCCTGATCATCCGTCTTACCTATGGCAAGAAAAAACTGGCTGAGCTTCAGGCAAAGAAGCCTAAGGCCGAATAAGGTTAACGATAAGCTAACCGTTATCATAGGTATTTTTCCGCATACTAAGGACATCTGACAAGGGTATTTTTCGTAATTGTGATTCGACCCATGCCGTAAAATCGAATATTCTTAACACTTGTTTCTCATACCCTGCAAGGCGTATTTCATTGATTTCAATCATAGTCTTGTCAAGAAGTTTTTGTCTTTTATGTTCAGTAGTTGGCAGCTGCTTACATAAAAAACGGAATAAGAACTGCTCAAGCTTATATTCTTTGGAGGTATCCATTAAATTACGTTTCATCGTCCGTATTTCTGATAATATAAGATCAAAATCGTCCATTTTGTGCAAAATCATCAGGTTCACCAGACGAATCGTACGATACAAGGGGAGGTCGTAGTAATTTTTTCCTCTCAGAATAATCTGGTTCAAGAACTTATGCGCTTTATCAAATTCAAGATTGCCAAAATAAATTAAAGTAGTATAAAGACAAAGTTCAGCCTGACGAGCCCTGTTTAACAGATCCATTTTGGCGTACAATGAATCCTTATATTTATTCATCAGAGAAAAAGATGAAGCAAAATCACCCTGATCGAGAAATGGGAACAATTCATATAAAAAGGTTATGCAGGTAAGATTAATCCGGAAATCAGCAGATTGACACTCAATGGTCATTAATTGTTTAATAAAATAAGTCATTCCCTCATAATTATGGATGCTTCTGAGGCTCTCCAGCACCCCCTCTAGAGTCTGAAGGTAATATACAGGGGGAGTACTCCAAAGGTGTTTATTCGATTCAAAAAGAGTATTCAATTCAATATATGAATTCAGAGCCGATCTGTAATCTCCGACACTGATCAGGTAGTTTGATTGAAACAGTTGATGAAGTTTGCTGATCTCAAAATTATCCAGATTTAGCGATGCAACTATGCTAATCTCACTGTATACCAGATCATTTAATTCGTCTTTTTGCTTTTGTGAACGGGCATGGCCCTTATAGACAATCCGATGCCTGAGATTTTCATAAAGTGACGATTGTTCGTTAATTTTTCTGACATATTTGAGCGCTTCATTCAGCTTAAACTGTTTTTGCAATAAGGTTTTTTCATTGAGATTTGGAAAATTCAGAGCTAGCAAATAATCCATCTCTAATCGTAAGACGAGTAACAAAGCGAAATAATTCTCATATTTTTCAGCCTGTTTTATTATATCCTCCAGCAATTCGAAACACTCATCAAATAATGATTTTTCATATAAAATTCTGGCTTTCAGAATTTTATTAAAGAGGAGATAAAAACTATCCTGCTCTTTCCTTAAATCAAGCATCGAATCTAGCAATAATTCATACAGGTATTTTACAGTAGTATCGATCGTGGCTCCAGGCCTTTCTTTCAGAAATTTTGCTACCAACAATGTTGTTGAGAGTTCTTTGTATTTCTCAATA
>Ga0364881_10349_pt2 | contig 28600 bp, 15 predicted proteins | sample ExccelJu500001D4_5_FD_206923 | JGI IMG/M metagenome (GOLD analysis project Ga0364881, IMG submission 206923) | Enriched cells from Trout Bog Lake Hypolimnion, Wisconsin, USA - BchlTB.July30.5000.01.D4 | ecosystem: Environmental > Aquatic > Freshwater > Lake > Hypolimnion/Profundal zone | place...
CGGAATCGTTTACTACGCCGTTAATTCGATCAAAGATAAAGACCATACGCTCGAAGTTAGAACCAAAGCTTCAACCATCGGTATTCGAGGTACACGTTTTTTAGTCTCTGACGTTCCTGAGCATAACGATATCGGTATGCGCAAGGGCACAGTCACTGTAACAAGCGTCGACGGTGATTTTGAAGTACACAAAAAATCGGAGCAGGACGAAGTTGAGGCAATGAGGCAAGAAGCCGAAGCCGCCGAAAATAAGGAGAAGGCCGACTTCGATGCCTACAAGGACAAAATGCAGCAAGAATTCGTCGAATTCAAGCACGAGCTTTCGCTTGGGGCAAATCGTATGCTTTCCTTTGACGGCAAGCGAGTTGAAGATCGTCCGCTAGACAAAGAGACGAATGCCAAACTGGAAAATCTGGAAAGTTATGCCGACAAATGGTTAAACAAAGTTAAAGATTAAACGTTAAAACGCCACTTGCATATAATATTGCGCATAATTGTGATCAGATAACCCTGATGAGGAGAATCGAAATGATGGTGATCAGTAAGACCAGAATGGTTAAATTCTTTTCGGTGGCTACATTGCTATGTTTGCCGCTAAGCTCAGTTTTCGCCCAAGATGATTTTGACGCCTACCGCCGCCAACAAATGGAAGGCTCACAGCAGGTCAAAAGTGAATTCCGCCAATATAAGGAACAACAAGATCGCGAGTTCGCCAATTTCCTCAAAGATCAGTGGAGCGAATTCCAGACTTCCCAAGGCAAGGTTCGCCTCAAAGAACCCGAACCAAAGCAAGCACCTGTTGCCCCCCCTGCTCCCGGAGCAAAGCCCCTAGTCGCTGCCCCCGTAGTTGCACCTGTCATTGCTCCACCACCGCCCCCACAACCGAAGCCAATTACTGTCGGCGCCAACGAAATGGATTTGGTATTTTTTGGGAATGCAGTGAAACTCACGTATGACCCGAAGTGGAAGTCGTATCGACTGACTGGCGGAGCCAAGCCTGAGACCATGAGCGACTTTTGGACAGTGATGAGTGGCAGCCAATACGAACAAACGATTCAGGCCGTCAACTCGACACGACGCGAATTAAAGCTGGATGACTGGGGCTACGTCACGCTCTGGCGTGATGTCGTGCGGGCGCTGCAACCCGAACGCAAATCCGAGCAGAATCTGCTGCTTTGGTTCTTTCTGGTCAAGTCTGGTTATGATGTACGCTTGGGTTATTACGATAATGATGTTTTTCTGTTCGTGGCGATCAAGCAGCAGGTGTACTCCACCAAATACACTAAAGTTAACTATCAGACTTATTATGCAGCGCTGGCAGAGGATCATGGCAACGGCATACATGCTTTTTACTCCTATAAATCAGACTATCCGACCAAGCTAAATCCGCTGGACATTCAATCTGCTTCAACAGGATTTACCAAACCTGTTTCTGCTCAAAGGGAACTTGCATTCGATTACAAAGGACAAACGATCAGGCTGAATGCGCCATATGATCGCCGGCTGATCGAATACTTCGAATCGTTCCCTCAAATAGACTTTGAGCTCTATTTCGATACTGACAGCAGTTCTTTACTGCGTCAGGGACTTCTCCCTCAACTCAAGAAATATACCTCCACAATGGACGAAGAAGAAGCGGTGAATTTTCTTTTGTCTTTTGTTCAACATGCCTTTGCTTACAAGACAGATATAGATCAATTCGGCTACCAAAAGTGTTTCTTCATCGAAGAATCTATTTATTTTCCTTACAACGATTGCAAAGACCGCTCGGTGATTTTTGCCTGGCTTGTTAGAGAATTACTTGGACTTAAGGTTGTCGGCTTGCTTTATCCCGGACACATGACGACCGCAGTTGAACTCCGGCAAGTTAAGGAGGAAGGTCTCGCCACCGTCTTGTATCAGGGTAAACGTTTCGTCATCGCCGACCCGACCTACATCGGCGCCTCGCTCGGCATGCCAATGCCATCCTATGCAAAACTGCAACCAACCCGGGTAGTGGAAATACAATAGGCACGTGAAACTAAAGCGTTACGAATAGAGCGCACGCCCTGACTTAGCTTAGTCCGGTGAGTAACGACAGACTCTTATCGTTACTCACCGGAGGCGCATACCTGTTGAGCCCAAGCTAACGCCTCGATCATCAAGCCTGCAACCATCCCAGAATCCAGTCCGCATCGCTCCGCAGCCGCCGCTATTTCGTCCTGGGCTGCGGCTTCGATTGCTATCGCCAAAGCCAATGCATCGCTCATCGGCCCGGACTCTCCCAAAATTGCAGCCGAAATCGCTTCGGGAAGTGACACCTGTTTCATTACGTTTGAAAAAGGCTGATTCATCATGACATCGAGCAATGAGAAAAGCCCGATAATAAAAAGTTGATCTGCCGAGTTTGGGACAAGACCTCGCCCGGCAAGTGTTTCCATAAAGCGCGCTCGCGTCAGCGATTGCTCGTTCAAAATGCGCCCCTGATAACCAACCTGATTAAAATCAAATACCAGCAGGGACAACCAGCGGTAAAAACGATCCCGCCCCAATAACATCACTGCCTTTGAAATATCATCGACTTTGTGCACCAAACCTATGCCTGGCGAATTAATATAACGCAGCAATTTGAATGTCAGTATCGGATCATGTCGCAGTTTATCGGCTATTTCATCAAGCTCTGCGCCGGATCGAATTGTATTAAGCACTTCAAAAACGCGCGGCCTGTTTATCTCGCTTTTGGGCGGGTGCCAATTTTCCCGACTTGAAACAAATGCGCCCATGAAATAATCAAAACCGCATTGATAGCAAAGGCTGAAATCATCCGACGTTTGCAATCCGGTAGCGATAAGTTTGGGGTTTGCTTTGGCCGCGCGAAAGTCACGGTACATCATTTTCAGTTGAATACCGTCCAGACCCGAAGTGTCAATTTCAATGAGTTCGGCAACGTTCAAAAATTCGCTCATTTCGGGACGAGGGCGATCAATTGTCCAGCCAAGCTTAATGCCTAATTCTCCAAGGTGCTGCACATCAGCACGTAAGCCGGCAAGATCGGCTTCCGTAATGACTCCCGGCGTAATCATAATAAATGTGTTTACTTGAGCAAAGCCTTTAAGCAACGGGCTTTTCAGTGAATCAGCAGATACCCTGATAAGCGCAAAACGATTTCCCAATAATGACGAAACACCCAGAGGTGCCAGATTAGTCAGCATGGCTTCGTCATAAGTCCGCCGTATCACCGCATTTCTTTCCAACAAGGAAGCACGCAGTTTGCGTCCCAAAGCGAATTCGTAACCGCCGACACGTTCACCACGATCTAGTACCGCCTCGCGGCAAACAAAAGAAGCGCCCTCCCGAATAGCGTTAGTAGACGGGACTTCGTTCTGAACCGATTTGAGTGGTACAAGCGTATTAAGCTGGCTGAATGCATCTTTTGATGCAGAACCAGCCGGGGAAGCGCCAACCCAGCGACGGAAAGCCTCAAACATGACCGTTACCGTTTGCTGAAGTCAAAATTACATTGCTATTGATACCCGCAAATTCGCGTGCAACAAAGTCAAAGTTAGTCGCAACGCTGAAGAGCATATTTTCTGAAAAAATAAGATGTCTGATATCAGCTCCTGATCATTACGTTGCGCTCTAAGACCATTATGCAGCATCCACACTCAGCCCTGCAACCCTTGATAATATTAGGATTACGCTCCACCGAGGGCCTAGTCCTGCCTATATATTTTTTAAAAAACAGACCTCAACTTCACAATTTAATGTAGCTGCATACTGTTTTATTAATTTACTTCAAGGCATTAGAAATGATAAAGCGGGTAGGATATCTTATAAAATGGTAGTAGACTGATGCGTATTCCAAGCTGTGCATTGGTAGAAGAATCACTTTAATCACTTCAAATCAGTGGCTAGTTGGGACAAATGAATACTAAAAATAACACAGCTTTTGAAGGTTGATGTTAATGTTCATCGGAGGATTCAAAACTAGACAATTCATTTTGGTAGGCACCTGCCTGCTGATTCTCGCAATTGTTTTAACTTCTGTTATTTCAGCAGCCCTTCTTCGAGAGCGGGAAATAGATTCATGGGAGCGCCAACTCTCCAACTTATCTCTTGTATTAGCGGATCAAACTTCGCAGTCAATATCTTCAGCTGACATTACATTGAACAGCATTGTCGAACGCATTAATTCTATGCAAATTCGAAATGATGCCGAGTTGTATTCAAAAACGCATACTAAGGAGCTTCACACTGTCATGCGTGACAAGATTAGCGGCTTATCTCAAGTAGACGCCGCCTCAATTGTTGGCGCCAACGGTGACATCATTAACTTCACGCGATCTTTTCCCGCGCCAAAAATAAACCTTTCAGATCGCGACTACTTTCAGGCGCAACAAAATAATCCCTCGCTTGGAATGTTCATGAGCATTCCCGTTAAGAATAGGGCCAATGGCAAATGGCTTTTCTATCTGAGCAGACGCCTCAATGATACTAGCGGCCGATTTATAGGCTTGGCTATCGTAGGAATATCCGTTGACCACATCACGAATTTTTTTGAACGCATTGGAAACAATCTGGGTGAAGGCGCAAGCATTACTCTCTACAGAAGAGATTTCACGCTATTAACACGGTGGCCGATCCAAGAAGAATTGATTGGAAAAATAAACTTAACAGGCACGTCATATCAAGTTATTGAAGAACAGAAAAAGACAGATGGCGTAATTTATAGCGCAGGTCCGCGTCTATCTAATTCAGATTTGCCGACAGCACGACTGGGGGCTGTCCGTGCTTTGGAAAAATTTCCGATGATCGTCAATCTTACCGTGACCGAAGATTCATTTCTGTCAGGTTGGCGACAAGCTGTTAAATCTATCGCTATCGTCACAACAGGAAGCATCTTGGCCTTAATAATGGCGGCCCTCTTCCTACTGCGAATTTCTCATCAGCGAGAAAAAAGCAATTCCTTACTACGTGATTTATCCAATCAGGTTCCCGGAGTTCTATTCCAACTCAGACAGGAACCTGACGGTCGCATCTCATTTCCGTATGTCAATTTAGAATTCCTCGAGACTTACGGGTTAAGCGAAGCTCAACTTCCGATTGACGCATCCGAAGTATTCAAATATCAACATCCTGATGACAAAGAAAAGGTTCTTGCATCGATTCGTGAGTCGGCCAGCAAACTCGAACCCTGGCAAGAAGACTATCGGCTAATTCTTCCAAACAATGGAATCGTCTGGCGACATGGCGATGCGCAGCCTCAGAAACTTCCTGATGGAAGTATTCTTTGGCATGGATATATCGCTGACATAACAGATCGCAAACAGAATGAAGAGAAGCTGCTAAACGAAAGCAAAAAAAATAGCGCGCTGTTACGTAATGCTAGCGACGGTATACATATCATCGACAGCGAAGGCAATATTTTTGAAGTCAGCGATTCATTCTGTAACATGTTAGGGTATCAACGGGAAGAACTGATTGGCATGAACATCAGCATGATTGATGCCAACTTTCCAGCCACTGAACTTTCAACAGTTATCAATGACCAGCTTAACAGGCAGCAACGTTCACAATTTGAAACACTCCATAAGCGCAAAGACGGATCTATCATCAGTGTTGAAGTCAGCGGTTATCCGCTGGACCTGAATGGCAGACGGGTTCTGTTTAATTCTTCACGCGATATCAGCGAACGCAAGCATATTGAAGATACCTTGCGCGAAAGTGAAGCGCGCTTCAGACAAATGTTCGAGCGTCATTCGGCCATCATGCTGCTGGTTGACCCTGAAAACGGCAAGATAATGGATGCGAATTCGTCTGCCGAGCATTTTTATGGCTACACGCTGGATCATTTGCGTGAAATGACTATCGAAGATATCAACACACAAACCAGGGCGCAGATCGATTATGAAATGCGACAGGCGTACGAACAAAATCGCAACTATTTTATATTTGAGCATCGCCGGATGGACGGCTCGGTATGCACTGTGGAAGTCCATTCTTCACCGGTAGTTGTCAACGGAGTCCGGCTTTTATTTTCGATCATACATGACATTACAGATCGCAAACGTGCTGAAGAAAACCTGCGCATTACTGCCGGTGTGTTCGGTATCAGCCAGGAAGCTATCCTGATCACCGATGCAAACAATAATATTGTAGACGTTAATCCGGCCTTCTCCAGAATCACAGGTTACAGCCGTAACGAAGTTATTGGCAAAAATCCGCGACTGCTAAGTTCTGGTCATCAGAATAAGGCGTTTTATACCCAGATGTGGGATTCATTAAACCGTGACAAAGCTTGGCGCGGCGAGGTTTGGAATCGTCGCAAGTCAGGTCAGATTTACCCCGAACTGCTGTCCATTTCCGTTCTTTGCGAAAACTCAGGCAAGGTAATCCGTTACGTCGCAGTATTCTCGGATATCAGCCACATTAAGGAACACGAAGCCGAACTCATTAGTGCGGCTCATTTTGACGCACTAACCGGTATCCCCAATCGGATATTGCTAGCTGACCGCATGAAACAAGCGATTGCCCAGACGTCACGCGAACACAATATGATGGCGGTCTGCTATCTTGATCTCGACGGATTCAAACCCATCAATGATGCAATGGGTCACGAGGCCGGAGATGATGTATTAATAGAGGTAGCCAAACGCATTGGAAACACCATACGTGGCGGTGATACCAGTGCGCGTTTGGGTGGCGACGAGTTTGTGGTGTTGTTGCTCGGTCTTGACCGCGGGGAAGAGTGCGTTTCTACTCTTGAACGAATGCTCGCAACTATTGCAGCGCCCATCACGATCCAAAACAAAACGGTATCGGTAAGTGCCAGTATCGGTGTCAGCATATACCCGATAGATGATCAAGACCCGGATACCCTGTTGCGCCATGCCGATCAAGCGATGTATGTTGCCAAGCAGTCCGGAAAAAACCGTTTCCATATTTATGATCCTGCAATGGATAGACGCGCACGCGATCAGCATGAGTTTTTGAAGAGTATTCGTTCTGCGCTTGAGCAAAACCAGTTTGAGCTGTACTACCAGCCCAAAGTCAATTTGCTCACACAAAAACTGGTTGGCGTAGAAGCGCTTATCCGATGGCGCCATCCTGAACGCGGTCTGCTTCCCCCTTCCGAGTTTCTGCATTTCATAGAAAACACTGATCTTGACATTGAAATCGGTGAATGGGTAACCACAACCGCGCTCACCCAGATGGACCAATGGCGTAAAGCCGGATTAGACCTCGATGTTAGCATTAATATCACTGGCTATCACTTGGAGTCACTTCACTTTGTTGAAAAACTGAAGAAGAAACTCGCGAGTTTCCCCGACACAACATTGGGAAAACTTCAGATCGAAGTTCTGGAAACAGTCGCGCTCAATGACATCAATGTTGTCCGGGAAATTATTGGCTCATGCCGTGCTCTCGGAATAGCTTTCGCACTAGATGACTTTGGCACTGGCTACTCCTCGTTATCATATTTAAGTAGCTTGCCGGTAGACGTACTTAAAATTGACCAGTCTTTCGTGCGGGACATGTTGGATGACAAAGGGGACATGGCAATCGTGCAGGGGATTATTGCTTTGGCAAACGCATTTGGGCGCCATACTGTGGCCGAAGGAATAGAAACGAAAGCGCATTACCAGGCGTTGCTAAATATGGGTTGTGAATTGGGACAGGGTTATTGTATTGCCCGCCCGATGCCGGCATCAGAATTAGCAAGCTGGAGTTTCTCTTTCAATATTTAACACCAGATTTGACTCAGATTAACCACCGGGTTAACCAACTTTCCACCCATGATAAAACGTATTCGCAGTGACCAACTTCTACCCGGCATGTTTATTCATGACCTTAACTGCGGGTGGATGGAGCATCCGTTCGCATTTAATTCTTTCAAAATCAAAGATACTAAAACCATCGATAAAATCGTTTCCAGCGGCATCCGCGAACTTTATATTGATTCCGAAAAAGGGCTGGATGTCGCCGATGCGCAAACACATGATGAATATCATGCAGAGATACATGAACAGATCACGGCACTGGTTGAAAGTCACGAAATCAAAGTCCCCAATCCGACTTCGGTGACAGAAGAAGCTCAACAGGCGAGAGTCGTACACAATCAGGCGCATAACGTAGTGCACCATCTCATGTCAGATATTCGAATGGGCAAACAAATCGAGATCGCCAAATTGTCGCCGGTTGTGGAACACATTACTGACTCTATCTTTCGCAACAAGGATGCCTTTATCAGTTTGTCCCGCATTAAAAATAAAGATGAATACACCTTCCAGCATTCAGTCAGCGTGTGTGCCTTGCTGGTTGCGTTCAGCCGCGAATCGGGTTTCGAAAAAGATGTCGTCCTCAATGCCGGCATAGGCGGTCTGTTGCACGATATCGGGAAAATGAAAGTGCCCGACAAAATACTTAACAAGCCCGGTGCTTTGAGCGAATCAGAATTTATCATCATGAAGTCGCATGCAGCACTCGGCCGCGAGCTACTAAAACAAACGCAGGGCATACCGGAAATTGCAATCGATATCACCGGACAGCATCATGAACGCTTTGACGGCACTGGTTATCCGGACAAATTGCAAAAAGATGCGATTTCGAAGTTTGGGCAAATGGCTGCTATCGTCGACGTATATGACGCGCTGACATCAGACCGGGTTTATCACAAAGGAATGGAACCCACCGCTGCGCTAAAGAAATTATTTGAATGGAGCAAATTCCATTTCAACCCTGAAATGGTCCAGCGTTTCATTTGCCTGATCGGCATCTATCCGGTCGGTTCATTGGTCAAACTTGAAAGCGGCATGCTTGCCGTTGTAATTATCCCCGGCACGGATAATCTGCTTCACCCCATTGTCCGCGTCGTATTCGATATAAAACGTAATCACTATGTTGAAGCACACGATATAGATCTTTCTAAAAAAATTGATCGCATCGTTCAATATGAGTCACCGCATAACTGGAACATCGATCCATTTAAATTTATATAGCGCGATGTATGACCAATCCCTTTATTGCAAACCGATTCATGACTAATTTAGTTGGTTGAATAATTACTTTAACGGAGTATATTCAATCCAGATAATTAAATAATTAGAAAATAAATAAGTTGTACCGCACTTTGCGGGATGGGGAGGAGTATCAGGATGGTTAGAGTGGCATATCTGCTGCTTGCTATCGTCTACGTAGTTAGCGGCAAATTGGGGCTCTTGCTTGCGCTTCCTCCGGGTTATGCATCTCCGATTTTTGTCCCGGCAGGAATCGCAGTCGCGGCAGCATTCATTTCCGGAAGAAAGCCGTTGCCTTGGATATTCCTTGGCTCACTGGTGCTTAATATCTGGATAGGCTATTCAGCCAGCCATCAAATCAATCCAACGGGACTGACCGCTGCGTTCCTCATCGCTGTCGCCTCAACTTTACAAGCAGCTTTGGGTGGGTGGGTATTGCGGCGTGTGGTCGGCTATCCGGCAGGTTTTGATCACAGTGCGGAAATCTTGCGTTTCCTGTTGCTGTCACCGCTCATTTGTCTGACGAGTGCAACACTTTCAGTCACTTGTCTTTGGGCCCTTTCGATTTTTGACACTACCAATTCTTTGTCAAACTGGGCTTCCTGGTGGGTAGGAGACACGCTCGGTGTGTTGATCATGCTGCCGCTGGCTATGATAGTTGCAGGCGAACCACGAGCATTGTGGCGCAGCCGTAAGTTTACTGTCGCGGTGCCCATGTTGCTGATCTTCGCCACATTCATTGGAATTTATTTAAGAGCCAACCAATGGGAATATTCTGACTCGCTTTCAGATTTTCGCTTACTTTCTCAGCAAACCGTTAACCAGGTTAAAAACAAGCTTGAAGAGCAGGAATTCTTGCTTGAGCAAACAGCCGGACTTTTTAACCACGATTTGAACGGCAAGGTGACCCGAGCTGAATTTCACCGTTTTGTTCTGAAATCACTGAGCAGATTCCCGATGATTCAGGCTTTGGAATGGGCACCAGAAGTTGACGCAGCTCAACGAGCAAATTTTGAAGCAACTCAACGCAAGGACTTTCCGGGCTTTGAGATTCGCAACCGTAATGTCGACGGACAATTGCAGCGTGCCGGTAATCGTGACTATTTCTTTCCTGTAACCTACATCGAGCCACTTGCAACCAATGAAACTGCTTTAGGTTTTGATCTAGCCTCAACGCCTGAACGTCTTGAAGCCTTAAACAAGGCAAAACGCTCGGGCAATGTTGTGATTTCTGCCAAAGTGAAATTAGTTCAAGAACGCCAGCATCAGTTGGGTGTGCTAATGCTATTAACGGTAAACCCCCAAGACAATAAATCTGCAGTGGTGTTGACAGTATTGCGTCTGGGTGACTTCATGGACAAGTTGCTGGTGAATATGCATCCGATGCTTTTCACGCGCCTGATTGATTTGGATGACCAAACAACAATCTACGACAACTTTGAAACAAACTCATCGCACTCGCAATACGAAAACGAATTCGAATTCGGCACTCGCCACTACCGCCTGGAAACTGCCCCAACCAATGCTTACATTGCACAACACAGGGGTTGGCAAAGTTGGAGTGTTTTGGCGGCGGGTGTGTTAGGAACCAGTTTGTTAGGCACGTTGCTTTTGCTTGGAACTGGATATACCGCCCGCATGGAAGCACAGGTGGAAGATCGGACCCGAAAGTTGAAAGTCCGCGAGGAGGAACTGAATGAGGCACAGCACATCGGACGGATCGGCAGCTGGGACTGGGAGGCCGCAACCGACACAGTCACTTGTTCGGCAGAATGCTATCTGATATTGGGACATGATCCAACCAAGCCTCTGCCAAACTACGAAGATCACCTGAAGTTGTATACCGAAGAAAGCGCGGGACGATTAGATGCTGCGGTGAAAAGAAGCATACAGTTCGGCGAAGGTTATGAACTCGATTTGGAACTGGTTTCAACCGGCGGCATTAGACGCTGGCTTACCGCTCGCAGCAAAGTGAAGCAGGATGCCACGGGATCGTTTGCCGGATTAAGTGGAACATTGACTGATATTACGCGACGCAAATTTGACGAAGAGTCACTCCTTAAACAAAAACAATTCTCCGATGATGTTATCAATTATTTACCCGGAATTTTCTACATGCTTAATGAGCGGGGAGATATTTTCCGTTCGAACTCACAACTCAGCATTATTTCAGGCTACACAAATGAAGAAATAGGTCGCATGAATGCACTGGATTTTTTCGATGCGAAAGACAAGGATGCCGTCTCAAATAGTATTCTTGAAGCTTTCGACAAAGGTGATGCCACGATTGAAGTGGATCTCTTAACAAAATCGGGTCAGAGAATTCCCCATCGTTTTACCGGACACCTCACTATTATCGATGGACGACCTTTCATCGTCGGACTCGGTGCAGACATTAGCTCGCGCAAGCGCGCAGAACAGGCATTGCAAAGTGAAAATGAAAAAAACTATGCCCTCTTGCGCAACGCCAGCGATGGCATTCACATCTTGGATTCGAACGGGTATCTGCTAGAAGCCAGCGATTCTTTTTGTTCCATGCTGGGATACCCGCGTGAAGAACTAATAGGAAAGCATGTTTCCCAATGGGACGCCAAGTTATCCGACACCGACCTTGCATTAGCGCTCAATAAACTTCTTACCTCCCGCAGTCGAACTGCATTTGAAACGCGGCACCGGTGCAAGGACGGCGCTATTATCGACGTCGAGATTAGCACCATGGCGCTTGAACTAAACGAAAAGCCGGTACTCATTAACTCTTCACGTGACATCACTGAGCGCAAACAGATGGACAAAGCATTGCGCGAAAGTGAAGCCCGATTCAAAACCATCTCTGAAAATGAATTAGTTGGTATCGTTATTTCAAAAGACCGCATTATTCAGTGGGCGAATCCGGCTTATGAAAAAATATTGGGATACGAAAAAGGTGAGTTGATTGGCGCTTCCTCGCGGCTAATATTTTATTCCGAAGACGAATACCAAAAGCTGGGCGAAAACGCCTATCCGGTAATGAACTCCGGCAAAGTGTACCGGACAGAAATCCGGTATAGACACAAAAATGGTTCCCCGATTTTTGTTGATGTAAGTGGTGGCAATCTAAATCTGGGCGTAGGTCAAACCATCTGGAGTTGCGTTGATATTTCTGAGCGGGTCAAAAGTGAAATAGAACTTAAACGCTCGAATACCGAATTAGAACAATTCAGCTATGTCATTTCGCATGACATGCGCCAACCCTTGCGCATGATCAGCAGTTATTTGCAATTAATACAGATGAACCTGATAGATAAGCTTGATACAACCAATCGCGAGTATTTTGACTTTGCCATTGATGGTGCGAAACGTATGGATCAGATGCTTGTAGGCCTACTGGATTATTCGCGGGTCGGTAGAAAAAATGATCCTTTCGCCTGGGTTGAAAGTCGGGCAATGCTGGACGAGGCCACTTTGTTTCTCGGCCCTGCAACCTCCGAAGCCAAGGCAAATATTATTATTGAAGGGGACTGGCCGCGGGTGTGGGTTAGTCGGGATGAAATTGTCAGGCTTTTTCAAAATCTGATCGGCAACGCGGTGAAATACCGGACTCAGGAAAAGGCGCCTCAAATCTATGTCATTAGCAAAGTGATAAACAATCACTGGCGTGTGCAAGTTGTAGACAATGGCATTGGCATAGATCCAAATCAGCTCGGACGGTTATTTCAAGTTTTTCAGCGTTTGCAATCGCGTGCGAATTTCGAAGGGAATGGTATAGGGTTAGCGCTATGCCGCAGGATTATTGAACATCACGGCGGACGTATATGGGCAGAATCCGCCGGAGAAAATCAAGGCAGCACATTCAGTTTTGAAATCTCACAGGAGCATAAATAATGAAACCTACTGACGGCACAACCGCGGAAAGCACGCTTGATCAAACTGAGCAGCGACGCTGGGAAATGTCCTTACAAGAAGCAGAAGAAAATTTCCGCATCATCGCAGATGCTGCACCTGTTCTCATTTGGAGATCCGGACTCGACAAGCTTTGCTATTGGTTTAACAAAGTGTGGCTTGACTTCACCGGTCGTACAATGGAACAAGAGATGGGAAACGGCTGGGCTGAAGGAGTTCATCCGGATGATTTTCAACACTGCCTGGAAATTTATGTGCGTGAATTTGATGCCCGCAAACCATTTCGTATGGAATATCGCATCAAACGGCACGATGGCGAATACCGCTGGATTCTAGATAGTGGCGTACCCATCTACGACTCCAAAAATAATTTCATCGGCTACATTGGTTCATGTATCGACATTTCAGACAGAAAGGCTGCAGAAGACGAACTCAAACGCAGCAATGCCGATTTGCAGCGTTTTGCGGAAGTGACAGCCCACCATTTGTCTGAACCAGCCCGACGCATTGCGACTTATGCAGATCGTTTAACCTCGCAATTGGGCGACCAGACGCTAGATACAGAAGCGAAAATGTCGCTCAATTTTATTGGTGAGCAATCACGTCGTCTGCAAAATTTACTAAATGATGTTGAGCGTTATCTGGCAGCAAATCAACCGCGGGGGCCAGTGCGTTCAATTGACATAAGCAGCAAATTAAATGATGTAAAGAAAATAATTAATCCCCGATTGCGCGAGGTACAAGCTGAATACAGTTTCGGATCATTGCCCAAAGTGATGCTGGACGAACCTCGCCTTAACGACGTATTCGGCCTTGCAATTGACAATGCGTTAGAACATGGTTCCGGCAAACAAAATTTGGTAATTACAATCAAGGGAGAATGTTTTGGCAACCGCGTGCGTTACCGCATTAACGACAACGGACAAGGTATTGAAACTCAATATCACGAGCGGGTGTTTAGAGTGTTTGAACGCCTATCCGCAAGCAGCACAGGCAGCGGTATCGGATTGGCCATTATTCGCCGTATCGCTGAAAGCAACGGAGGCAAAGCCTGGCTTGAAAATGCGCCGGGTGGCGGCTGCAGTTTGGTGGTTGACTTGCCGTCGGGAGAAAAATGATGAATAAGTCGATCACACCATTTATCATCCTGCTCGCCGAAGATGAACCATCAGATGCACATTTGGTTCAGACCGCTTTGGATGAAAACAAAATCATCGTTGACCTGCACTGGGTAGTTGATGGACGCGAAGCCCTGGAATTTCTTCGCAAGCAAGGTTCACGCTTTGCTGACAAACCTCGCCCTGACATTATTTTGCTGGATCTGAACATGCCCCGCATGGATGGCCGGGAATGCCTCGAGGCAATCAAACTCGACAAAAATTTGTGCGATATACCAGTCGTGATATTAACCACCTCAAATGTTCAACGAGATGTACTTGCTTCGTATGAACTTGGTGCAGCCGGTTTTATTACCAAGCCGATTGACGTACATGAATTTATTGAAGTAGTTCGCAAGTTGGGCGACTACTGGATGACTTTGGTTAAATTACCACAGCACATGTAGATTTTTGCAATTTTAAAATTATTACGCGAGTTTTCCATGAATAACAAACCTGCGAATGAAGTCAGAGTTTTAGCTGTCGAAGACGACCCGGGAGATTTCGGGCTGATCAAGGTTTATCTTCATCAAGCCGGTTATGGGGTTAATACTGCGCAGGACAACCTGACGTGGGCTACAACATTGAGTGAAGCCAAGATTCTGGCAGAAAAGTGTGTGCCGGATATCATATTGCTAGATCTTAACTTACCGGACTCTACCGGTTTGGCAACCGTAATTACCATAAGGAGTATTTTGCCCGAGGTTCCTATCATCGTTCTGTCCGGCAATGACAACAAGGATATCGCTATCGCCGCCTTGAATGAAGGCGCACAAGATTATTTGGTAAAAGGGCACTACGAGCACGATGCCCTTGGCAAGGCCGTACTGCATGCCTTAGTAAGAACAAATTTAGAGTCTCGATTGCGGCTATTTGAAATTGCACTGAACTCCGCCTCAAACAGTATTGTTATTACCGATACGGATGCCCATATTCAATGGGTAAACCCGGCGTTCACGCAATTGACCGGATTTACTCTGGAAGACTCCATCGGTCAAAAACCAAACGAACTAGTTAGTTCTGGCAAACAAAGTCAGCAATTCTACCAAGCCATGTGGGAAACCATTTTAGCGGGATCAAGTTGGCAAGGAGAAGTCATTAACCGTCGCAAAAGTGGCGAACATTATCATGAGGAATTATCTATCGCACCGGTGATGGATCATCACAACAAAATAACAAACTTCGTTGCTATCAAGCAGGATATTTCCTCACGCAAGGAGATTGAGGATGCGCTGCTCGAGAGCGAAGAACGCTACCATATGATATTTGATACAGCTATCGATGGACTTCTACTCACGTGTCCTGATGGTGGAATTATTACTGCCAACCCGTCTGCTTGCGCAATGTTTCAACGGACAGAAGCAGAACTTCGCCAATTAGGTCGCGCGGGAATTGTTGACACAACCGATCCTCGTTTAACTGAAGCGCTCGAAGTGCGTAAAAAAACAGGACGGTTCTTTGGTGAACTTACCTTTATTCGTAAAGACGGGACAAGGTTCCCCGGTGAATTATCCACCTCTGTTTTTTCTGATAGAGAGGGAAACGTCCGTACCAGCATGGCTATTCGCGACATTAGCGAGCGCAAAGCCGTAGAGGAAAAACTACTTAGTAGCGAAGCCAGTTTGCGCGCTCTATTGGACAACGCTCCCTATCTGATCTGGTTAAAGGACAAAAACAGACGCTTCGTCAATGTAAACAAAGCATTTCTTTATGCGGCAGGTTGCGCCAGTATGGACGAAGTAATAGGCAAAACAGATTATGATCTTTGGCCGGAGGATATTGCCACAAAATATCGTACAGATGACGCAGAGGTCATGTCCACGCGCAAGCAAATGCTCATTGAAGAGTTAACCATGCATCGGGGAGTAATAGGTTTAGCCGAAACGTTTAAATCACCGATTACTGACATCAAGGGCAACCTCCTCGGCACTACAGGCTTTTCTCAAGACATCACTGACCGTAAAAAAGCAGAAGAACAAATTCAGCACCTTGCTCATTATGATGCACTTACCGACCTGCCCAATAGAACGCTGTTCAGTGACCGCTTGCAACAAGCGCTATCCATTGCAAAGCGTGACAAAGAGCGAATGGCGTTGATGTTCATTGATCTGGATAAATTTAAACCGATTAATGATGAACTGGGTCACCATGTGGGAGACTTGGTTCTAAAAGAAGCTGCTAAACGCATGCAGGACTGTGTGCGCGCTTCTGACACCGTTGCACGCATCGGGGGGGATGAGTTTGTGGTTTTGCTCCCAACTGTTGAAGGTCATCAGGATGCAATGCTGGTAGCTGAAAAAATCCGCGCTTCACTTAACCAACCATTTGTCCTGGTCGGCAAAAGTTTAAATATTTCGTCCAGCACGGGAATTGTTATTTGTCCGGAACACGGAACCGATGAAACTCAACTGGTCAAGAATGCCGATATCGCCATGTATCACGCCAAGATAAATGGACGAAATAACGTAATGCTCTACCAGCCGGAAATGGAACTGGGAAAGCAGGGGTAAATTATTACTTTGATCTGAAGGCGATGTCGTAAATAGCGTTGGCAAAACCGGACCTCTTTGATATTAACAAAGAACGCTCCTCAGCCCGTCATTCCCGCGCAGGCGGGAATCCAGATGATTAAAAATGCTTTTAGCGTTTGTCAACATGAGGCTTTGCCCGCTACGCGGTGTCTTGATCTTGCTGGATTCCCGCCTGCGCGGGAATGACGAGCTCGTGGGCTTTATGTTGTAGCATTAGGTAGCTCACAATTGCTACACCAACGCTATTTACGGACATAGCCAATCTGAACATGAAGTTTGTCTATCTCCCACTCATTTAGAGTGGTTTGCAGTCATTGTATCAAGCGCAGATAATCAAATAGTATGGTTTTGGCCGACCTGCAACTGCGTTATACCTTATCCGCGACCGCTATGGGCTACTCGTCCCGAAGCGCTTTCCATCCACTTCTTGATACGGTTGGCATCACCTACGCGGGTACGCTTTCCCCAGGAATCAAGCAGCACGATAATCACAGGGCGTTTTGAAATAGTTGCCTTCATTACCAGGCAGCGGCCCGCTTCGCTGATATAACCGGTCTTGCTGATTCCAATATTCCACGAGGCATTTTTTACCAAAGGATTGGTATTGGCAAAGCGCAATGGGCGATGCTTTGGATACAGCACGGTGTGGGAGGTGGATGTGGTGAATTGATGAATCGGTTCGTAGTATTGAGCCGCTCTGACCATCAACACCAAATCTTGCGCCGTTGAAACATTATTGCTGTTCAAACCGGTCGGATCAAAGAATCTTGTAGAGTGCATACCAAGTTCTTGTGCTTTTGCATTCATCCTTGCCACTGCTGCATCCACACCACCGGGGTAAGTACGCGCCAACGCAGCCGCTGCTCTATTTTCTGATGCCATTAAAGCCAGCTTGAGCAACTCTCCGCGTGTTAGCGTGAAACCGGGGCGCATGCGCGAACGTGTTCCTTTGCGATGATCCGCATCGTCGTTACAAATGGTGATCTTTTCATCCATCGGCAACTTCGCATCCAGAATAACCATCGCTGTCATTAACTTGGTAATCGAAGCGATAGGTGCGATATTTTCTGCATTTTTCGTATACAGTGGACGCTTCCCCTGCTCGTCATAGATGAGGGCAATAGCAGACTGTAATTTAGGAACTGAAGTGAATTGAAACACCGCATTGGTGAGTTCTTCATCTTGCTGTTTTGGTGTCACTGCAACATCGGGAGTCGTCGTAACTGCTGGCGCAACGGCGTTATCAACTTTAGGAAAAAAGAAGGCCTCAATTGCGGGGATAGAAAACAGCTCTGTTTTCGGCGCCGCAAACGCATCCGCCTCGTCGGCAAACGCTGATAGACTCAAGCAAAATGACATTAAAATGACAATAATTTTCTTCATAGCTCCTCAGGGGAGTTGGTTAACTATCCGAAGCATACCTTAAAATTCAAATAAATCAAGGTGCAATCACAAAGTATTAAAGTTCTTCCTGTTGCTGTAGCGCCCACATTTGCGCATAAGCCCCCTGTTGCCCTAGTAATTCACGATGAGCACCACGCTCTATAATGCGCCCCTTATCCATCACAAGTATTTGATGCGCATCGATAATTGTGGAAAGTCGGTGGGCGATTACCAGTGTAGTACGGTTACGAGCAACGTTGCGCAACTCATCCTGAATTGCCTTCTCAGACTTTGAATCAAGCGCCGATGTCGCTTCATCAAATATCAAAATCGCAGGGCGTTTTAGAATTGCCCGTGCAATTGCTACACGTTGCTTCTCACCACCGGAAAGCTTCAAACCACGCTCACCGACCATCGTGTCATAACCCTGCGGTAATGATTCGATAAATGAATGTATATGTGCCGACTGCGCGGCCTGCAATACTTCTTCTCGGCTCGCCGCCGGGCGCCCGTAAGCGATGTTGTAATAAATGGTGTCGTTGAACAGCACAGTATCTTGCGGCACGATGCCAATATTGGCACGCAGACTGGCTTGGGTCACTGTGCGTATATCTTGCCCATCAATGACGATGCTGCCTGAACTCACATCATAGAATCGAAATAACAAACGAGAAAGTGTGGACTTACCCGCCCCGCTCGCGCCGACCACCGCAATGGTGTTACCCGGCGGAATGTCAAAACTGACATCCGAAAGTATCTGCCGCTCGGGGTCGTAACTAAACGCCACATTTTTGAACTCGACGCGGCCGCTGGCTAATTTTAGCGGCTGGGCATTTAACGAATCCTCAATTTCACGATTCTCATTGAGCAACTTAAACATGCGCTCCATATCCGCCAGCGCATTTTTTATTTCACGATAGACAAAGCCCAAAAAATGCAGCGGCATATAAAGTTGCAACATAAATACATTGACCAGTACGAGATCGCCCAAAGTCATTTTGCCCTTCACCACTTGGTCAGCCGCCAAAAGCATGAGTAGCGTAATACCTACTGCAATGATTGCACTTTGTCCCGCATTCAAGGCAGCTAAAGAGGTTTGGTTCTGTACCGCGGAAACTTCCCATTTGCACATTTGCTCATCGTAACGCTCGACTTCATATTGCTCATTGCCGAAATACTTTACGGTTTCGTAATTGATTAAGCTGTCTATCGCACGCGTATTGGCTTTCGAATCCATATCGTTCATGGTGCGACGATAAACCATGCGCCACTCAGTAATAAACAAAGTAAAAGCGATATAAATTACCAGCGTAACGAACGTAATAATGGCAAACCACGGGCTGTACTTAACAAACAGGATCGCAGCAACCAACCCGATTTCCAGCAGTGTCGGCAGAATATTAAAGAGTAAGAATGTCAGCAGAAAACTAATGCCGCGTGTGCCGCGCTCGATGTCTCGCGAAACACCACCAGTCTGTCGTTCAAGATGAAAACGTAAACTTAGATTATGCAAATGCGCAAATACTTTGATTGCCACGCGTCGAATAGAACGTTGCGTCACCTTGGCAAAAACAGCATCACGTATTTCACCGAACAGGGTGCTGAACAAACGCAATAAGCCGTAACCGATCACCAGCACTACCGGCACCGCCAGCATCGCCTTGGGCTTATCCATCGCATCGACTATTTCTTTCAGCGCCAACGGAATCGCGACGCTGGTCAGCTTGGCGAGCACCAACAGAATTACAACAATAGTCACGCGCCCTTTGAATTCTAATAAATAGGGCAGCATCGTCTTCATCGTGCGCCAGTCGGCACGAGATGAAGACGAAGTATCAGTAGAAACAGCGTGGGGAGATAACATTTAGGTGCCGCACAAAAACAGGGGACGCATTATAGCTGTCCGGGCATTAGAAAGTGAGATCGCGTTTAAGTCGCAAAACCGTCATTATCGTAGTGTCAATTGTGCATTCGGTTTGCCGAATGCACAATTGCCTACTTTGGCTGTTGGCGGGAATAAGGATGTTAATGAATTATCGCGTGAAAAGGCTCAAGCCTCAGGACGCATTTGCGGGAACAGAATAACATCCCGAATACTGGCACTATCAGTTAGCAACATGACCAGACGGTCAATCCCGATCCCTTCCCCGGCCGTCGGAGGCAAACCATACTCAAGCGCGCGAACGTAATCGCTATCCTTGAACATTGCCTCTTCGTCGCCCGCATCTTTAGCCGCTACTTGTTCATCGAAACGCTTCTCTTGATCTTCCGGGTCATTCAACTCGGAGAAACCGTTGGCGATCTCTCGCCCCACGATAAATAACTCAAAGCGCTCAGTGATTGCCGGGTTAGCATCGCTACGACGTGCTAACGGAGACGCTTCGGCTGGATAGTCAACAATAAAAGTTGGCTCAAACAATTGAGACTCGGCGAGTTCTTCGAATAGATAGAGTTGCAAGCTACCGAGCGCATCGCTTGTTTTATATTTAGCTTTCAAGTCCTGCAATTCATTGATGACAAAATCACGGTCATTTAATTGCGCATCCGTGAATTGCGGATGATACTTTTGAATTGCCTGTGTCATGGTTAAACGGTGGAATGGCTTCGCCAAATCAAGTTCACGCCCCTGGTACGTGAGGACTGTTGTTCCCAATACTTTGCGAGCAACCTCAACAAACAGTTTCTCAGTGAAATCCATCAGGTGTCTGTAATCGCGATAGGCTTCGTAGAATTCAATCATGGTGAATTCCGGATTGTGACGTGTCGACAGGCCCTCATTGCGGAAATTGCGGTTAATCTCAAACACTTTCTCAAAACCGCCCACTACCAAACGCTTCAAATACAATTCGGGTGCGATACGCAGATACATCTGCATATCCAGCGCATTGTGATGCGTGATGAATGGTTTGGCAGATGCACCACCGGGAATAGGATGAAGCATCGGCGTTTCTACTTCCAAATAATCATGCCGGGCAAAAAATTCGCGTATAACCTGAATCGTTTTGCTGCGAATCATGAAAACACGGCGCGTGTCTTCATTGGTGATGAGATCAACATATCGCTGACGGTATTTTTGTTCCTGATCGGTCAACCCGTGAAACTTTTCAGGCAACGGACGAAGTGCTTTGGTCAACAAACGCAATCCGGTGACGCGCACAGAAAGCTCGCCGGTCTTGGTTTTGAATAGCTCACCTGTCGCACCGAGGATGTCTCCAAGGTCATAATGCTTGAACGCGTTGTGAGCCTCCTCGCCTGTATCACCATTGCTTATAAAAAGCTGGATGCGACCGCTCATATCTTGAATGGTAGCGAAGCTAGCTTTGCCCATCACCCGCTTCAACATCATGCGACCCGCTACTGCAACTTGGATTTTTACACCTTCCAATTGCTCTTTGTCCTGATCGCCATAGGAAGCATGCAATTCAGCAGCAAGATTTTTGCGCTCAAAATCGTTGGGGAACGCGATACCGTTTTTGCGCAGTTCCTGCAACTTGGCGCGACGTTCAGTGATGATTTGGTTCTCGTCTTGTGGAACGTCAGGTGTAGTTGGTGTATTCATGATTTTCCTTAAACTCCTTGCTTCAAACTGGCCGAAATAAAATCGTCGAGGTCGCCATCAAGCACTGCCTGCGTGTTGCCGACTTCGTAGTTGGTGCGCAAATCTTTAATGCGCGATTGATCGAGAACATAGCTGCGAATCTGGTGCCCCCAGCCGATGTCAGTTTTTGAGTCTTCCAACGCTTGTTGTGCGGATTGGCGCTTGCGCAATTCAGCTTCGTACAAACGTGACTTCAACTTCACCATCGCTTCGGCGCGGTTGCGGTGTTGCGAGCGGTCACTCTGGCATTCCACCACGATATTAGTAGGTATATGGGTGATACGCACCGCAGAATCAGTCTTGTTAATGTGCTGTCCACCTGCGCCGGAAGCGCGATAAGTGTCCACGCGCAGATCGGCGGGATTGATATCGACTTCGATGGAGTCATCCACTTCTGGATAGACAAATACGCTGGAAAAAGAAGTGTGGCGGCGGTTGCCTGAGTCGAACGGCGATTTGCGCACCAGTCGATGCACGCCTGATTCGGTACGCAGACGACCATACGCATACTCACCCGTCACCTTGATTGACGCGCCTTTAATACCGGCAACTTCCCCATCGGACTGCTCCATGATTTCGACTTGAAATCCTTTGCGTTCGCAGTACCGCAGATACATGCGCAACAGCATCGCGCCCCAGTCTTGGGCTTCTGTACCGCCGGAACCGGCTTGAATATCGAGGAAACAATTATTTGCATCGAGTTCGCCGGAGAACATGCGGCGAAACTCCATGTCGGCGACCAGCTTTTCGGTTACCTCGATATCGCTAATAACGCTATGCAGACTTTCGTCGTCATTCTCCGCCAGCGCCATCTCCACCAACTCGCCCGCGTCGTTGAGCGCGCTTTCGACTTGTTGTAGATTAAGTACCACGCCTTCCAGCATCTTGCGCTCGCGCCCCAAATCTTGTGAGCGTTTACTGTCCTGCCAGACCGCAGGATCTTCGGCTAATACGACGACTTCAGCTAGGCGTTCCTGCTTGCCATCGTAGTCAAAGATACCTCCGTAATTCGATGTTGCGGGTACGCAAGTCTTGGATTTTATTGGTAAGGGCGTTGAGTTGTTCGGCTTCCATGATGTTTGACGATTTCTTTAAGAGCCGAGATTATACATGCTGAGGCCGCCCAATAAAGTTACAAGATCGCAGCCTCGTTAGATTGCTTCCCAGTGTCGCACGATAAGTTGCAGGCTGACTCGACCATTGAATTCATTAACACCCATGCTATAAACCGCACGAATTTCTTTCGGCAACGGATCGGTCGAAAAAAAATGCATCGCCTCAAAACTGGTTGATGATGTAGCAAGCGTCAGCTTGAGGTGTTTTTCACCCACGATCCGCTGTGCCTGAACGCGAAAATCTCCTTGCAATAATGGTTCGGCAAATCCCTGCCCCCAAACCTGCTGTTCCAATATACGCGCAGTGTCCAATGAAAAATCAGCCGGCTGCAGTTCACCATCGGTCTCGATTGTTTTCTCCAAGTCGTTCGGCGAAAGCAAAGTTTGCGCGACGCTTTCAAATGCGCGCTGAAATTCATTAAAGTGTTCTTCACGCAGGGTCAATCCAGCAGCCATCGCATGACCGCCAAATTTTTGCAGCAAGTGCGGATAGCGTTTAGCTACAAGATCAAGTGCGTCGCGCAGATGCAAACCTGCAATACTGCGCCCGGATCCTTTTATCTCTCCATTTGAGGAACGGGCAAATGCGATAACCGGCCGATGGAATTTATCTTTGAGTCGCGAAGCAAGAATGCCGATCACGCCCTGATGCCATGTGTCGTCGAACAGCACTAAACTAAACCCCTCGGCAGGATCAGTCTCTTCCAATGCCGCTAACGCTGCTTCTTGCATGTCGGCCTCGATGTTGCGCCGTTCACGATTAAGTTCATCCAATTTAGCCGCGATCTCGTTGGCTTCAGCAACATCGTCCGTCAGCAGACAACGAATACCCAGACTCATATCTTCCAAACGGCCGGCTGCATTTAAGCGCGGCCCCACCACGAAGCCCAATTCATAGGCAGAAGTTTTAGGCGCTGATTTGCGGGCTATTTGTAATAGTGCATCAATACCTTTACAGGCTCGTCCGGCGCGAATACGTTGCAAACCTTGCTGTACAAGTATGCGATTGTTATCATCCAGCTTCACTACATCAGCCACCGTTCCAAGTGCCACGAGGTCAAGCAGATTACCCAAATTAGGCTCTGCTTTTTCAGCAAATGCGCCACGCTCACGCATCTCCGCACGCAATGCCATTAGCACATAAAACATCACCCCCACCCCTGCCAGATTTTTACTGGGGAAGGTACATCCGGGTTGATTGGGATTCACGATACTTAGTGCATCTGGCAAGGTGTCTCCAGGCAGGTGGTGATCCGTGACCAACACTTGCACCCCCAGTCGTTTGGCTTCATCCACGCCTTCTACACTGGAGATGCCATTATCTACCGTAAGCAGGATGTCGGGCTTGGATTGCGCAGCTAAACGCACAATCTCGGGCGTCAAACCGTAACCGTATTCAAATCTATTCGGTACGATGAAGTCCACTTTCGCACCGAGTGCGCCAAGCCCTCGCACAGCGACGGCACAGGCAGTCGCACCGTCGGCATCATAATCGGCCACAATCAAAATCTTTTTTTGTTGCTCAATGGCGTCGGCCAATAGCCCTGCCATTACCCCGGCATTTTTCAGAAGAGTATGAGGCAGCAAACGCTTGATGTCGGTATCAAGCTGCACCTTATTTTCGATACCCCGCGCCGCGTAAATACGCGCCAGCAAAGGTGCAAAACCAGCCTGCGTAAGCTGTTGTGCGACAGCCTCTGGATAACTGCGCTGAATGATTCTCGGCATAAAGTAAATGATTGTATTGAATAAGAAGAGTGTACCAGAGGATTCGGCTAACTCGTTTTTTGCGCCTGTTTAAGGTAGAATAGTCGGCTCATTTTTAAGACGAGCATAAAAAACCGTGGCATTGATTGTTCAAAAATACGGCGGCACTTCAGTAGGCAGCCCAGAGCGCATCAAGAACGTTGCTCAACGTGTGGCAAAATATAAGGCGCAAGGCCATCAGGTTGTGGTCGTGGTTTCCGCCATGAGCGGAGAAACCAACCGATTAATTGCCCTAGCCAAAGAAATACAAAAAAATCCCGATCCGCGCGAACTCGACGTGGTGATCTCCACCGGCGAACAAGTAACCATCGGCCTAGTTTCCATGGCGCTGATGGAACACGGCATGAAAGCTAAGAGCTACACCGGCGCTCAAGTCAAGATCCATACCGATAGCGCCTTCACCAAAGCGCGCATCGCCAGCATCGACGAAGAAAATATCCGTACTGATCTGGCAAACGACTACGTAGTAGTAGTCGCAGGTTTCCAAGGAATGGATGAAGCTGGCAATATTACGACATTGGGACGCGGCGGCTCAGACACCACGGGCGTCGCTATTGCTGCTGCGTTGCGCGCCGATGAATGCCAGATTTATACTGATGTAGATGGTGTCTACACCACCGACCCGCGCATGGTTCCGGAAGCACGCAGACTGAAAAGCATCACGTTTGAAGAGATGTTGGAAATGGCAAGTCTGGGTTCCAAAGTGTTGCAGATACGTTCGGTCGAATTCGCCGGTAAATATAAAGTTAAACTGCGTGTGCTCTCCAGCTTTGCGGAAGAAGGCGACGGCACACTGATCACTTTTGAGGAAAACGATAAAATGGAACAAGCCATCATTTCAGGTATCGCGTTTAACCGCGACGAAGCTAAAATCACTGTGCGCGGCGTTCCGGACAAGCCAGGCATCGCTTATCAGATTCTCGGCCCCGTAAGTGAAGCCAATATCGACGTAGACATGATTATCCAAAATGTCGGCGTTGATGGCTCGACCGACTTTTCTTTCACAGTACATCGCAATGAATTCAGCAAGACGATGGACATTCTAAAAAACCAGGTGCAACCGCACATCGGTGCACGTGATGTCATTGGCGACAACAAAACTGCAAAAGTGTCCGTGGTCGGCGTCGGCATGCGTTCGCATGTGGGCATCGCCAGCAAAATGTTCCGCACGCTTGCTGAAGAAGGCATCAACATCCAGATGATCTCCACTTCTGAAATCAAAATTTCTGTCGTTATTGACGAAAAGTATCTGGAACTTGCAGTGCGAATCTTGCACAAAGCTTTCGATCTGGATCAGGAAGCAATTTAAGTTTGGAGATTCACAATCATTAATTGATTGTTAAATTCGGCTGGAATTTTTAGCCGCGCTAAAGAAGCAATTCATCTCAGGCCGCGACTCAGTTGCGGCTTTTTTATTTGAAATCTCTTTCCACCCTGTCAGTTCTCTTACTGGCATCGGTCGAGTGACAACGTATTAACGTCGTTTCGATTTTGGTCAAATACCATCACTCGATTCCTTCCGGCTCGTTTGGCTGAATAGAGTGCTTGGTCAGCCAATTTAATTGAGTACTCAATTGGCAATTCGCAATCAACGGAAACAAGACCTATGCTGATTGTGGTTTTTAACAACTGATCATTTAAGCGATAATCATTTGCCTCAATTGCTTGGCGAAGACGTTCCGCTACGACCGCGGCTTCAGACAAAGTATTCTTGGGTATTAATACTGCGAACTCTTCCCCGCCAATGCGCGAGACAATGTTTCCCGCTCTAATTGTGTTACGTAAATTCTGCGATAAATTAATGAGAATTTTGTCCCCGACATCATGGCCGTAAGTATCATTGATATGTTTAAAATGATCTATATCCAATATAGCCAAATTTAATAACCCCTTCTCGCTCCGGCATTTTGCAACCTCTTGATTGAATGAAATCTCAAAAAATCGCCTATTGGGTAAATCTGTTAATTTGTCAGTAACAGATAAGGTTTGCAATTTCTTCTCTTGTTGTTCCGAAGTTAACTCAATAAACCAAATGAAGATAAAGAGTGTAATGCCCACACTTGAATCATAAATGCCGCGCAAGCCCTGAACTGTCGATTTGCTCATCCCGAATATTTCTACTCTGGGATTAATCCCGATATTTTCAATCAACAAGTAAATTACCAGACTTGTTAAAAAAATTAAAACAATCGCTCGCCATTGACGAGTTGGAAATAGCACTATTGGACTAATAGCACAAAGTAATAAATAATTTTGAGTATGGAGAAAGCTACCGAAAGAAACCAAGATGGGCACAAGCACACTTGCTAGAAAAAGAAACGAGAAGAACCAACGGGTAAAGTTGCTCCATCCTTTGTGATTAAGCCATGGGATGCTTGCAAATAATAAATAGAAAGGAATATGGAAAATTACAACATCGAACATCGCCTTATTCCCAACACTTAAGAAAATTGTATTGAGAACCAATAGGGAAAAAATCCCAAAGATTGCAGCAGCATTTGTACTGAGCACTTTTCGTTTTTCAGTATAGTCCATCTGGCTATCAACACCCCAGTAAAGCCATTTGTGCAATGCTGCAAGCATTTCTATACTCCTTTGATACAGGGCCAAAGAGATATACTGAATCTACAAAAAGGCGAAAAATACTTGTGCATGTTGTTCAAGCAGTTCAATTGTCTTAGGATTTTATGAACTGATTTTTCAATGATGAAATTTTTAGCTATTGGCAGTTTGTAATTAGTCCGACCGAAAGCCACCTGAACAAAATCCCTTTTTGAACGCTACACTCACAAGTTGAATAATTAAATTACCCCTACCTACAAGGTGAATTTAGTTAACTTACGAACCACTATATGCGCATTTGCTTGACGTGGATATATATCTAAATATCTAGGCCTCGGTCTATTCCATAGGTTTTAAATGGATATTCAAACTACCCCAAGTGCTTATCACCTAAAGAAAATGTAATTATTGCCGTTAGTCAAATTCACTACCGTTTTTCTTCAATAATATACAGAATTACCAAGAAACAGTAGTATATACAATAAAGTTTACCGCTCGAATACAGAGCACAATCCTTAGGGGGATAGCTTCATGTTAAAAAATCTTGGTATCGGATCCCGTCTTGGCCTAGGCTTTGGCTTGGTTCTAATTTTTCTATTAGTACTCAGCATTCTAAGCATTTTTAGAATGTCTGAAATGAATGAGAGCATTTCAAATTTGACAGAAAACCGATACTCAAAAACGGTATTGGCGAATGAAATTGCCTTCGTGACCATGGACGCAACCCGTGTGGTTCGCAACATGATACTTGTAACAGACGATAGTGCGCGTGCAGCCAATAAATCTGCTCTTGATAAAGATCGAGCCAAAATAAATGAGGATTTTGATAAGCTCGAAAAAGTTATTGCCTCTGCAAAGGGTAAAGAATTATTTAAAAATATGCAGGAAACTCGCGCTGCTTTTCGTAGCTATACCGACGAAGTGGTTGGTCTTGCCATGAGCAATAAGCGAGATGAGGCAACCAAGGTTTTGTACGGGGAGAATTACAAAACGCAAGCAGCCTATCTGGTGGCGGTAAAACAATTTGTCGAGTTTCAAGGAACGAATATGCTTGATGCTACCCATCAGGCAACAGAGGACTATCATACGGCACGAAACCTGACCATAGCACTTTCATTAATTGCCCTGGTTCTCGGGTTTGCTGTCGCATTCAAAGTAACGCGTAGTATTACAACTCCGATCGGTCAAGCTGTTGCGATCGCCAATCGATTATCAGACGGAGACCTTAACGTCAGAATTCAAATCACCTCTAATGACGAAACCGGCAAATTGCTCGTTTCAATGCAGAATATGGTGAGTAAATTGAAGCAGATGATTGGAGAAGTTGTTTCGAGTGCGGACCAACTTTCACAAACTGCATCACAATTAGCTGCATCGTCTAAACAAGTAGCCAATGGATCACAACTGCAATCCGAAGCAACTTCTTCTATGGCTGCCTCTTTGGAAGAAATGACTGTCAGTATGAATCATGTTACTGATAACGCACAAAGCGCAAGAGAAGCTTCTTTGCACTCAGGAAAAATGTCTGACCAAGGCGCAGAGGTCATTCATGATGCAGTGATAGAAATGGGGAAAATCGAAGTATCTGTAAAAGGTTTTTCAAATATCATCC